>ERZ777306.557-NODE-557-length-74088-cov-47.087177_pt1 | contig 74088 bp, 61 predicted proteins | sample MGYA00374966_ERZ777306 | MGnify/ENA primary metagenome ERZ777306 (study PRJEB29329, sample SAMN06343882) | mouse gut metagenome | isolation source: Mouse cecum | place: Austria: Vienna | collected 2014-11-15 ...
TTGAATAGAACATCATTTTTAAAATCATTACAAAATTGTTTTGACATAGAAAATATCTTCTAATACTATATACAAAGAAAATATTCAGATTACTTTATATAAAACAAAAAAAGCAAGAAATGATATCTTACTTCTATCATTTAATAATATTCACTTATATCAATAAAAACAATAGTACTTTTTAGCACTTTAGTTAAATTATTAGAAACATAATAAAATTCTTTTTTTCATTATAATTTTAACTATTTTTATATAAATGCCCCAAATATATACTTTATTGTGTTGAATAGAAAACAATAATGAGCTAAAATATTCTAAATCATATTTCTAAGAAAAGAGAGTGTTTATGAAAAGTATTCAAAATATTATTGGCATATTATTAGGTAATACTATATATGCTTTAGCTGTAGCAATGTTTATTATTCCAAATAATTTAATCACTGGTGGTACAACAGGAATGGCATTATTATTAGAAACTACTATTAATATACCTATCACCGTTTTTGTATCCATTTTCAACATTACCATGTTTCTACTTGGTTTGAAAGTTTTAGGTAAGAAATTTGCATTAACTACATTAATAAGCTCATTTTATTATCCATTAATATTAGGAGTATTTGAGAAAATTTTTGAAAATGAAATAATGAGTTCTGATACTTTATTATGTGTTATCCTTGCTGGGTTAATGATTGGAGTAGCAATTGGCTTAGTTATTCGTTGTGGTGCAAGTACTGGTGGTATGGATATTCCTCCATTAATTTTAAATAAAAAATTAGGATTTCCTATTTCTGTTAGTATGTATGGATTTGATTTTTTAATATTACTTGGACAAATGCTCATTCGAGAACGTGAAATGATTTTTTATGGAATATTATTAGTTCTTATATATACCATTGTACTAGATAAAGTATTAGTTATTGGTAAATCACAAATCCAGATTAAAATTATAAGTAAAAATTATAATGAAATTAATGAGATGATTATTAATAAATTAGATCGTGGAACAACTTTAATTCATGGTGAAACTGGTTATAAACATAACAAGTATCCTGTTGTATTAACTGTAGTAAATAATCGTGAATTAACACATTTAAATAATTATGTATATCATATAGATCCTGATGCTTTCATGATTATTAATAAAGTTAATGAGGTCAGAGGAAAAGGATTTTCATCTGCTAAAAAATATGAGTAAGATAAAAACCGTGTATACACGGTTTTTAATAATGAATAAACACTGGATCTCCAATTCTAACTAATTCATATACAGTTTTAGCATCCTCATATTGCAGATTTATACATCCATGTGATCCTTTTGTTAAATAAAGTGTTGGTGACCAATTAGCCCAATCACTACGTTCAAGATAATGATATCCTGTACCAGTCCACATTATTCTAACCCAAAATTTTGATGGGGTTCTATAATCTTCTCCAACTAATATTTTTTCAGGCATCTTTTCCTTTATATACCATACTCCTGTACGAGTAATTCGATCTTCAGTTGGTGGCATACCTGTTACACATTTACTTGAAAATACTTGTTGTCCATCTCTATATACATACACCATCTGTTCGGTTATATCTATTTCACTATAGTTTTGAGTATCCCAATCATTTTCAAAATTTTCATAATCTTTTTTATAACCTTTATGACTATAAACTGGCTCTAACTGAGTAGTTAATGCTTTTATATTTTCTTTACTATGATTACTTATATATGCATTGATTAGCTTACTATTAGTTTTATCAGTTATAACATTATATACTTGATCAACAATTTTTTCATAATCAAGTCTCCAACCATAATCACCTCCTGATATTTCAATAACTTGACCAGAATGAGTAGTAAAATTACGTTTTTTTCCAACTGTTTTATATTTTAAGCAAAAGTCTTCGATCCATTCACCCATACTATCTTTATCAATTGTCACTTTATTTTCTTCATCTATTTTAATCCAATCTTTTATATTTTCAGGTGTAATAGTTTCAGTTACACCCTCTCCCATATCCCATGTAATCCAATTTAAAAGGTAATTATTATAAATCTCAAGTTGTTCTTTTAATTTCTTTTCATCAACCTCATCAGAACACTTCTTGTATATACCTGGATATTTTTTATTATCATTTAAATAAATTTTAGGAGTAATTTTATTCAATGTTTCCTTGACTAATGAATTAAATTTTTTTAAATCTAATTCATTACCTTCTATCTCATCAACAATCTTACCACTTTTAGTTTCATTATCATACTCTATATGAGCACTTACTGATTTTTTAATTTCATATGTTTTACTACCTTTAATCAAGATTGATTCATTTATCAATTCCTCTATCTTATCTTGATCATATGATACATTTAGATTAATTTCATGACCATGATTTGAAAATATACCAAATATGCTTCTGTTATTTTTATGACTTATAAAATCCTTTTTTAGATTACTTTCAAAATCAACTGCTAGATCAATATCCTTTCCATTTATTTTAAATGATATCTTATCTTTACCAACAATTTCTAGAACATAGTTTTTTATAGTCTCATCAAATAACTCTTTTGATTGTGTATAAGTCATATTAGATACATTTATACCATTAATACTAGTATTTGGGTACCATCTATCTTGATAATATATAGATACTGTAAAATACAATAAAATATATCCTAGAATAACAGCTCCTATAACTTTTATTCTCTTTTTAACTCTTCTTCTTTTTCTTTTCATGATTTTTGAATAATATACTCCTTTTTACACTTTACTTTATCCCTATATTTATTTTACGACCATTATATCATAAAAATCATTTGATTCAATTAATTCAGTTGATTAACAATAAAAACTATTATTTATTATAATTTAAAAGTCGACTTTATACTGCCGACTAATTTAATTCCTTTACATCATTATCTGTAAGTTTCTTTCCACTCTCTACTTTATCAATTACTTTAATAATTTTATTTAAAACCTCTTTATCAGGAATAGTTATATACGTTTTTTTACCCTTTTGAGAATAAGTATCATAGCTTATATCATCTGCTCCAGTAATTTGTACATTAAAAATTTCCCAATTAGCCATATCATTCAATTGCATATTAATTAGAGATTTAATATCATCACTTGTCATATCTGTTTCAAAGCTACCTTCAACTGCAGATAATATACTATTATAATTTGTTATAATTTTTGGTGACATAGCTTTTTTTAACATTGCTTTTAATAACCTTTGCTGATTCTTCCCACGATCAAAATCACCATGTGGTAAAGCATATCTTTCTCTTACAAAGCACAATGCTTTATCACCGCTCATCTCATTCATACCTTTTTTTATTTTATAATTACCATGTAATGTTGTGAATTCATATGGAGACTCTACTTCTACACCACCTAATGCATCAATAATATTGATCATTCCACTAAAATTAGTCTTTGCATAATAATTAACTTTTAGCTTTAATAAATCTTCTAATGTCTGTATCGTTTCATTAATTCCATACATTGCAGAATGAGTTATTTTATCCATCTTTCCATTTTTATGTAAATTAATCTGTGTATCACGTGGAACACTAACCATTAAAACTTGTTTTTCAAGTGGGTTTACACAAACTACTAAATTAACATCTGCTCTTGAAATTGTAGATACTGAACCATATGTATCAATTCCAGTTAAATACACAATAAACGGATTCTCTGTTACATCAGTTTTTGTTGTTACTGCTTTCAATTCCTCTTGAATTTCCATTTTATAAATTAATCTAGTTTCATCTGTAAAACCTTCATGATTTGTTTCTAATATACCTAAATATGATTGATCAGCTATAATACAATCAACTTCCCCTTTATATAAAGCATCAGCTAATTGAACATAATCATCATAATTTTTCTTTTCTGGAGCTCTATCAATCTTATCTTGAATTTTTGCTAAAGCATTAGTAATGTCAGAAACACTGGTCTTGTTTTCAACACCAAAAGTCTTTCCCTTTAAATCATCAAGTTTCTCTATATCTCCATTTTTCATAGCATATACAGCAATAACTCTAGTTTGCATAAAGGCACTTGTAATGTTACTTATAAAATTATCACCAATTGATGCATACACACTTCCTGTTATAAATAAGACAGATAATAATACACTTACTAGTTTACTTACAAATATTCTTTTATATGATCCAGTACGTCTTTTCTTTCTAGCTCCTGATGTTATCCATACCATCTCTATAAATAATAATAATAGTAATATAACTACTAAACTAAAATAATATTTAACTGGTAACATTTTTAAAACATAAATATATCTTAAAAATATAATTGTAGTAACTAATTGAACTGTTAATATTATTCCTTTTGAAGTTAATTTAGAAAATAAACTTTTTTTCTTTTTTCTCACTATTCTTCACCTCATAAACACCCTTTATCTTAGCATAATAACATGTCATATCAAAGGGATTTTTGTCTAATATATTGAAAGAGCTTCATAAAGAAGCTCTCTTAATTTCCTAATCCTTCTAAATCTTTTTCATCAATAGTTCCACCCTGTTCAACTGTATCAATAAGATTCTTTATTTTTTTAACTTGTTTAACATAAGGTTTCATTACATATATTTCAGTTCCCCACATAGAATAAGTTTTGCTTGTCTGATAACCTTTACCTTGAACCTGAACATTGTATATTGCCCAATCTGACATATCATTTAATTGCATATTAAGTAAAGACTTAATTTCCTTACTTGACATATCTGTTTCAAAACTACCTTCAATTGCACTTAAGATATTATTAAAATTTGTAATAATTTTAGGTGACATTGCTTTATCTAACATTGCTTTTAATACTTTTTGTTGATTTTTACCTCGATCAAAATCGCCATTTGGTAAAGCATATCTTTCTCTTACAAAACATAGAGTTTTATCACCATTCATTTCATTTATACCTTTTTCTATTTGGTAATTACCATGTAACGTTTTAAACTTATAATCTGAATCCACAGTTATACCACCTAAGGCATCTACAATATTAGTCATTCCACTAAAATTAGTTCTTGCAAAATAATTAATTTGAACATCTAAAAAATCTTCAATTGTACTAATTGTTTCACTCGTTCCATAGATTCCTGTATGTGTTAACTTATCCATTTTACCATTCTTGTTTAATTTTATTTCACAATCACGAGGGATACTTGTCATTAAAATCTGCTTAGACTTAGGATTAACTGTTACAATTAAATTAACATCACTTCGTGCTACAGTATTAACACTACCATATGTATCAATTCCTGTCACATAAACTGTAAATGCTTTTTCTGTTACATCAGTTTGTTTTGTCGTAACATGCAACTTTGCATCATATTCATAAGATTTAATAATTTTTGTATCATCATCAAAACTTTCATGATTTGCCTCTAACATGGATTTATATTCTTGTCCTACAACAATAGCATCTACTTCATCATTATATAGAGCATCTGCTAATGTAGAATAATCATCAAATTTAGTAAGTTCTTGTTCACCAATTTCTTCTTCCATATCAGAAATAGCTTTAGCTATAGTAGTTGTATCATGCTGATATGAAACTCCAAATTTTTTTCCATCTAATTGACTTAATTTTGTTATATCATTTTTCTTCATAGTAATGACAGAAATTAAATATTTTTGATTTTTAGCATCAGATACATTTTCAAAAAAATCATTCCCTCTTATAGTATATGTTGTTCCCATCATTAATAAGATACTTACTAATAAACTTATAATTTTAGTTATTATTGAACGTTTACTACGTAATCCTTCTTTTTGCTTTTTTTGTCCACTTAACATTATCAAGAAGAATATAATAATTAAAACTCCTAATATAATCATAATTGGAGTTAGATATTTTAAGGGTACTAAATCTAACTTAAATATAAAATATGTAAACACTATTGTTGATATCAATTGTACTGTTAAAATCAAATACTTTGAAGTAATAAATTTTATAAACTTATTTTCTTTCATGTGACCTCCTTAGATTTACATTTATTTTGTTAAATAATAACATATTATTTTTTATAATACAAATTTATGATTAATTTAGAAAAAAATTTAAGATTTTTGTAAGAATTATTAATATTTTAATTGTATATTTTAAAAATATTCATTACTCTTTATTATATCTGCTTTTTTTAGTGTTATACTATAAAATGTGAGGGAGAAAAAATTTTATAAAACTGATTTGATGAGTAAGATTGATTTGTTTTCCATAAATAATTTGATTCGACATCACTCGTGAAAATTCATTAAAATTCGTGATTTTTTAACGAATAAACACGAAACTTTTATTAATAAAGAAAACCTCATTCCCTACTTTTCTAAATCTCAAAATTTATATAAATAAAGCCTTTTCTCTTTGTTACTGTATAAATATAATAAATTTTGTCACTAAAACGAAAGGGGAATACAAAGATGACAGATGTAAAAAAATACACAGTGTATATTTTAGAAGAAAACAAAGAATTATTAAATAATATTAAAGAGAGTTTAACTAAAACTACTAATTTTACTGTAGTTGGTACTAGTGATAATGCTACTAGCTGCCTTAACTATTTATCAACTAATAATTGTGATTTATTAATTATTGATTTAATGTTGACAAATATTGATGGAATTGGTGTTTTAAATAAATTAAAAGAGATCAATAGTCGTGCATATAATAAGGTGGTTTGTATCACAAGTTTTACTAATCCATTAATTTGTGAAAGTTTAGAAAAATTAAATGTTAGTTATTGTTTTAAACAACCATTTGATATTAATTATTTTACTACTACTTTAAATTCAATTATGAAAATATCATTAGAAGACATTAAAGATATGTCTCAAAACGAATCTGAAAAGTATAAAAAAATAAAATTAGAAAATGAAATTACAGAAATATTACATGAAGTTGGCATTCCTGCCCATATTAAAGGATACATGTACCTAAGAACAGCGATATTATCTACATATTATAATATTGAGTTATTAGGTCAAGTCACTAAGGTTCTTTATCCAGATATTGCTCGTCAATATAGTACAACAGCTTCAAGAGTTGAAAGAGCTATCCGTCATGCAATTGAAGTTGCTTGGAATCGTGGTAATACCGATGCAATTGATGATATTTTTGGTTATACTGTTAGTGCTACTAAATCTAAACCTACAAACTCTGAATTTATTGCTATGATTGCTGATAAGTTACGTTTAGAACATCAAACAAAAGCAGCTAGCCGTCACAGTTATTTATAATTATATCTTTGATATATATAACAAAGAGAGACCTCAACCAAGAGGTCCCTTTTACTTATAAAATCGCAATTTTTAACAAATATTTATGTAAATTAATAAAATAAAAAAGTCTGATTTTTTCATATTAGTGAAAGCCCTGACTTTTTAGTACCTTTTTGATCAGGTATTTTTTATTTAATTTTATACTTCCCTATGTCAATTTAAAATACTATAATCTATCATTAACCATTAATAATAGACATAAATTTATCTTCAAATTAGTTATATATTCCCTCATAAGATCAAAAAAGCTTTAACATTCTTACATCATAATTTAATAATTATAATTCACTTAACTATTTTTAATCACTAGTATTTATATTTTGATAATACAGTATCTACAATCTTTGAAATAAATTCTGAATTACAAGGTTTATATTTTGCTCTATATCCAAATAATTTTTGTAATACTTCTTGATTACCGAACCATGTAACTTTTATAACATGTCTAATTGCTTGTTCTACTCTTGATGAAGTAGTCGCATATTCTCTTGCTATACCTGGATATAATTCTTTCGTTACTTCATTTAACAAATTGATATTGTTACAAACATTATAAATACCTGTAACAACATAATTATATCCTTTTAAATGTCGTGGTACTCCCATTTCTATAAAAAGATTATATATTTCATTTTTTATTACTGTTTCCATCCTATTTTTATCATCATGCGAATTATTCTCAGATATTCTATCGATTATTTCCATAAAATAATCCACATTAAATGGTTTTCTTAAACAATAATCCATTTGTAAATTATCCAACATCTCAAATACTAATGAATTAAAATCACTAACACATATCAATTTCTTAAATGCTTTAGAATTATTTTTTCTCAAGTGATTTATAATTCTAATTGCATCAATATTAGTTAGCATTAAATCAACTATGAACATATCAGTTTCATGATTTAGTAAATAATTTAAACACTGTACCCCACTTTCAAAAGTCGCTTCAACTTTATATTTCTTACTACTATTTATTTTATTTACTAAACTTTCATTTAATAAATAATCCTCTATTAAAACTACAATGCGTACGCTTTCATTCATTTCTTAATTACTAAGTGTTCTGTACACTTCTCCTCCCTTTTTATCTTTATCCCAAAATCAATATTACAAGTTTATTAAACACTGTATCCTTTTAATAATGATTATATTCTCTTTTATTATCATATAATTAATTTATGAAAATTAAGAATATAATCATTATTTTAAAACAATTTAAATAAAATTATTCCCAATAAAAGTACTAACTTTAATAAATATGATTTATTACATAAATAAAGCGCTACCTATTCTTATCATTGTTGCTCCATACTCAAGAGCTATTTGGTAATCATTTGACATTCCCATTGAAAGTTCATTTAATGAATATTCTGGAAATTTTAATTTTAATTCATTTAATAACTCTTGAGTTTGTTTAAAATATTTTCGAGTTTTTTCAGGTTCAATATTTGGAGCCATCATCATTAACCCCTCTACCTTAATATGAGGATAATTTTTTAGACAACTAAATACCTCTTCAATTTCCTCACTTTTAAATCCATGCTTGCTTTCTTCTTTTGCAATATTTACCTGAATTAAAATTTTTGCTACTATATCATGTTTCTTAGCTTGTTTTTCAATTTCATTTATTAATGAATAACTATCTACTGAATGAATCAAACTAACTTTATCAATAATATATTTTACTTTATTCGCCTGAAGGGTCCCAATCATATGAAATTCACAATTTCCATCATATTTTTCATACTTTTCTAATAATGCTTGTACCCTATTCTCTCCAAAATATTTTACACCTAACTCTTCTAATTTATTAATTTCTTCAATACCTACATATTTGGTCGCTGCGACTAATCTTGCATCTTTAAGCTCATCAATTATCTTTTTTACCTCTAATTTATTTACCTCCATTGTTTTTGCCCTCTTTCATTTTCATCTAATATAAAGCTGTTAATTACTTTATCCCTTAAAAAATAATTACTATACCATAGTATCACTAATTGTAACCATTTCTCAACATATTTTTTAATTATTTATAATTTTGTGATAATTTTGTGATATTTAAATCATTTTATTCTAAATTTTTACCTAATATAATACTTTTTTATAAAGCATTTCTAATTTTCATTATAATTTCTTACTATTGGTAAAATCCTTTAACTATTTTACTCTTCTCATATTTATTAAAAGCACACAATTTTAAAATATGAAACTAATTTTTACTTATAACAGTTATATATTCTAATATAATGATCAAATAAAAAAATTAAATATCACAATATTTTGTGAATTTTAAAAAACAAAAAAAGGTCTGTAAATCATATACATTTATTTACAGCCTCTTTATTTATATTATTTAAATTAATAACCTTTATTCTTTTATTAAATTTTCTAATTTGAAATAATCTCTTTATTTTTAATGTATCTTTGTTCCGTTTGGTAATTCTTTAACACTAAGCACTTCCATTACTCCTTTTTTGTCACCAGCTAAAATCATTCCTTGGGATTCAACGCCTCGTAATTTAGCAGGTTTTAAATTAGTTACTACAACTACTTTTTTTCCAATAAACTCTTCAGGTGTATAATAGTCTGCTATACCACTAACAATTTGTCTTATTTCTTTTCCAATATTAATTTTAGATATTAAAAGCTTATCAGCATCAGGATGCTTTTTACATTCTTCAACTGTACCAACAACTAATTCTATTTTTTTAAATTCTTCAATTGTGATTGAGTTGTCAGTTACTTTTTCTTTTGTAGTTGTTTTAACAGAATATAATACTTCAACTTTTTTTTGAATCTCTTTTGGATCTAAACGAGCAAATAACATCTCTGGTTTTTCAACAACTTTTGTGCCAGCTTGATATAAACCAAATTTATCTAATGCCAATAAATCTCGTTGATCTGTATTTAATTGATCTAAAATTTTATTTGCTGTAGAAGGCATATATGGAATTAGCGCAACAGCTGCAAAACGTATACTTTCAACTAAATTATACAATACAGTTGCTAAACGATCTGTTTTATCTTCATCTTTTGCTAATAACCAAGGCATTGTTTCATCAATATATTTATTGGTTCTTCTAAGAAGCGTAAAAATTTCATCTAAAGCATCAGAAGATTTAAATTCGTTCATTTTTGCAATAACTTTTTTAGGCATTGTTAAAGCAACTTCAATTAGTTCATCATCAACTGATTCCTTAATCCCAGGATTATTAACTACTCCATCAAAATATTTATTTGACATTGCAATTGTTCTATTAACTAAATTACCTAGAATATTAGCTAAATCAGAATTTATTCTTTCTACTAATAAATCCCAAGTAATACTACCATCATTATCATATGGGATTTCATGCAATACATAATATCTAACAGCATCCACTCCAAAAATATCAACTAAATCATCAGCATAAATAACATTTCCTTTTGATTTTGACATTTTACTTTCACCTTGTAATAACCACGGATGTCCAAATACCTGCTTTGGTAATGGAATATCCAGCGCCATTAACATAATTGGCCAATAAATAGTATGAAAACGAACTATGTCTTTACCAATTAAATGTAAGTCTGCTGGCCAATATTTTTTATATAAATCACCATGATTTCCATCAACATCATAACCTAATCCTGTAATATAGTTACTTAATGCATCAATCCATACATAAACCACATGTTTTGGATCAAAATCTACTGGTATTGACCAGCTGAATGAAGTTCTAGAAACACATAGATCTTGTAATCCTGGTTTTAAAAAGTTATTCATCATTTCATTTTTACGCGATACTGGTTGAATAAATTCAGGATGTGTTTCAATATGCTCAATTAATCGGTCAGCATATTTTGAAAGTTTAAAAAAGTATGCTTCTTCTTTAGCATCATGTACTTCTCCACCACAATCTGGGCACTTACCTTCTACTAATTGTGACTCAGTGAAAAATGATTCACAAGCTGTACAATATTTTCCCTCATAATGACCTAAATATATATCACCCTGATCAAATAGTTTTTTAAATATTTTTTGAACTTGTAATTTATGATAATCATTTGTTGTTCTCATAAACTTATCATATGTTGTATCCATCAAATCCCATATTCTTTTTACCTCTGCAGCCTTTTCATCAACAAACTGTTTTGGTTCTATGCCTGCTTCTTTGGCTTTCAATTCTATTTTTTGTCCATGCTCATCTGTTCCCGTTTGAAAATAAACATTATAACCTTGTTGACGTTTAAAACGAGCAATTGCATCAGCTAAAATTATCTCATATGTATTTCCAATATGAGGTTTACCTGAAGTATAGGTAATAGCTGTAGTTAAATAATAATCTTTTTCATTTTTCATCTGTATCTCTCCTTTAAATAAAAAAACGCCCTATAAAAGGACGAATTATCGCGGTACCACCTTTTTTACACAAATGTGTCACTCAAAACTTTTAACGCAAGTTAAACGTTTATCTTTAATTATTCAAGATAACAGCTCCGGGGCCATCACATAAAGTTTAACTCTTAGTTTCCACCTACCACTAAGTCTCTATAAGCGCCACTTTAACATTTTCCCATCTCTGCTTTTCTATTTTACTTTAGCAAACTATGAAACTAATGTCAAACTAATTTTACTACTAAACATAATTTTATTATATACCTATTGTATATATAATATTCTGATAATTTATATAACATTGTTCCACGTGAAACAATATTAATTCTTACTTATTTAATTTAATTCCATATATATTTTTTGCATTTCCATATCTGTTTCTGCCATTAAATCTGCACAACGTTTCAAACGTTTTTTTATATCCCCGTTAGTTTCTTTAGCACCCTTATATGATAATTCATGCTCTAATGATGCCCAGCAGTCCATTGCAATTGTTCTAATTTGTATTTCAACTGGAACAAAGAGTACTCCACTTTTTTGATATACAGGAACTTTTATTATTAAATGTAAACTTCGATAACCATTTTTTTTGGGATATTGAATATAATTAGATTGTTTCATTTTAATAACATCATCATGTAATACTAATAATTGAGCAATATAATGTATATCATTAATATAATTACATATTACTCTTAATCCAGCTATATCATTTAATTGACACATTCCTTGGTAATTCTGTTTTAACCCTTTTCTTTTCATTTTTTCCAAAATACTAGCTGGAGATTTAATCCTACTTTGAATATTATGAATTGGACTATATTGACATTTTAATTTTAATTCTTCATCTATTATTTCTAACTTAGTTTTAACTATTTTAATTGCTGCTTTATATGGCTGCATTAATAAATCAAAGTCTGATTGATATTGATAATTATTAACTATATTTTTATTCATTTTATTAATTGAGAAAGAATCTCAACACTCCTTTCATATATTGATAGTTTTAAATATTTTCTATCTTTCTATCAATACTCTTTCCACTGATAATTATATTATCAACTTTAATCATTAATACATCAAAATTATGGATATTTATGTTAAAAATAAAAATCTTCTAAAAAACGATCTCATTAAATTTATAATAATATAAAATTATTAAATATATAAAATAATAAATTTTAACTTCTTTTTCATAAAAAAAACTTTGGTTAAGTTTTGCTCGAATAGTTATGATTTTATAATTATTTAAATATTTTTCTATTAGGATTTATTTTAATACATTTATAATTTTTATTACTAAATTTAAATCTTATAATAAATATTTTAAATCATAATAAAGACATTTTTACATAAATAATTTAGTAGCTAAAACAACTATAAATATCAATATATACCTTTTTTAATATAGTTTACTTGTGATATTTTTGATTAGATCAAAGCCAATATCTCTAACTCTATATTGTCTCAATATATCTTTTAATAATAGCTTAACTGCACAAGATAAATGATTCATTTGTTAAAATTTTCCAACTAAAACAAAAAAACGCTAGTCATAACTAGCGTAAAACATTCTTTAATTCAAAATATTGACTTAATGTATCTAAAGTAACAAACTGGTAACCACGTTTATCCAATTCCTCCAATGCCATTTCTAATCCATCAATGGTAAATGTATGTATATCATGAATTAATATAACAGCTCCATTAAAAGCATTATCAACTATAGCATCCTTTATTTTATTAGCATCTTTTAATTTCCAATCTTCTGTATCTAAATTCCATAAAGCAATTTTCAAACCATTATCAGCAATTACTTCTTTTGATATATCATTAGTAGCTCCATATGGAGGTCTAATAATTTTAGGTTCAAAACCTGTTATACTAAATATTTCATTTTGAGTATCAACAATTTGCTTATTTACACCATCTACATCTAGCTTTCTTAAATCAGGATGATCCCAAGAATGACTTCCAATTTCAAAACCATGTTCATAAACTGTTTTAACTATATCTGGGTATAATTTAACATTTTTTCCTAACATTAAAAATGTTGCACGTCCATTATATTTTTCAAATAATTCAATAGTTCTAAGTGTATTTGTCTTATGTGGTCCATCATCAAGAGTTATTGCAACAATTTTTTTATTTGGATCTATTTTAGGTTGAGGAGTAGGTTTAGCTACATCTATAGGTGCATTAGATGGAATATTTTTATTGGCTAGTTTAATTAAATCCTTATTCTCAGCATAATTTATTTCTACCTTTTCTTTTAGATTTTCATCTGTATAGATAATTAATTTTGACTTTTCAATTCTTATATTTGAGTTATCATGATTTATTTTATCAATTCTATTTATACCAGCTAATGATGTTTTATATAAATTTCTCAAACAATCATCAACAGTTAACAATGTATTATTTTTTAAATCATATGAAAATAATTTATTTGTAGATAATATAAGTTTTTCATTCTCATTAAACTTTTCTATTTTTAGATTTAGATTAATGAACTGATCATATACTTCATCAATAGAATAATCCATATACAAAATATCTTTACTTTTTTCACTTACTTTTTGTTCTTTTATATAATTTTTATAATATTGATTTATTATTTTATTAAAATCTTCACTTTCAGTTTTAGGATAATATAATGATATATACATATTCTCTGTTTCATCTTTATAGTGTTCTATAGTTCCAATATCTTTATTTTTCTTATCATATACATTATATTTATCATATATGTTATCTTTATTTATAAACCAAAATAAACCACCTATTATAATTGCAAATACAACCATAATTATTACTATATAAAATATCTTTTTTCTATTAAATTTATCATTTTTTATTGTATACTCATATTTCATTCATTTTTCCTACCCTTTCATAACTATATAATACCTTTATTTAACAAATTAGTAAAATTTATATTTTTAATGTTTCACGTGAAACATTAAAAATAACCTTTAACTAAAAAACTATTTATCCATCTTTTTGATGATATTCAGCATACACTTCATTTTTCTTGAGATTTCTTAATTTAGCAACCTCTTTAATAGAATCTTTAACAGACATTCCCTTATTCACATATTCATTAACATGTTCAACAATAGTTTGTTCAAAAATCTGTTCTTCTATTACATTATTATTACCAGAAACAATGATTACCATTTCACCTTTTAAATTATTAGATACTTCAATCACTTCACTTAAAAAACCTCTTATTACTTCTTCATGCTTTTTGCTTATTTCTCTACACAAAGCAATTTCTCGATCCCCAAATATCTCTAATATTAACTTTAAAGTTTTTGTAATTCGATGAGGAGATTCATAAAATATGATTGTCTCTTCATAATTTTTTAATTTCTCTAATTCCTTTTTCTTTTTTTTATCAAAATGGTCTAAAAATCCATAAAACAAAAAAGGTTGTGGTGCAATGCCAGAAACAACTAAAGCATTAAGACAAGCACTAGCACCACTTATTGGAATTACATTTATATTATTTTTAATAGCCTCTTTAACTAATTCATAACCAGGATCAGAAATAGCTGGATAACCAGCATCACTAACTAATGCTATATTATTACCTTCTAACATTAAATTTATTAATTTAGGTATAGAATGTAATAAATTATGCTCATGATGGGAAATTAACTTTGTTTTTATATTAAAATGGTTTAATAATTTAATTGTATTCCGAGTATCTTCAGCACCAATATAATCTACCTCTAGTAAAATTTTAACTGCACGATATGTTATTTCATCCAAGTTACCAATAGGAGTAGCTACTAAATACAAACACGGTTGATTATTTTCAAAACTCTTTTGTCTATTCATCAATATTTTCTCCAAACATTCTTCTTACTTCATTACTATAACTTCCATCTTCATTATGTGCGTATAATGGCGGTTCAATTTTCAAACCTTTTTTTCCTTTATAAATACCCTCTACTAATAAAACATGACTTTCACGACCTACTTTAGGATAAACAAATCTTATTCGTTTTGGTTCTATTTCATACTTCTGCATTAAGTTTAAAATTTCAATCATTCGATCTGGCCGATGTACCATTGAAAATCTACCACGATTGTCTAAAATAACTGATGCAGATTTTATAATTCTTTCTAAATCTATCTTAATTTCGTGACGAGCAATAGTTAAAAATTCATTTTCATTCAAATTACTTTCCTCATCTACTTTAAAAAAGGGAGGATTACAAATAACCAACCCAACTTTTGAAGCATTTTTAACATATTCATTTATATCTGCATGAACTATTTCAATTTGATTATCAAGTTTATTTAGAGTAATATTTTTCTTTGCTAATTCAACAGCTTCCTTTTGTATTTCAATTCCCAAAATATCTTTATTTGTTCTAGTTGATAAAATCAAGGGAATTGCAGCATTGTTAGTACCAAAATCAACTATTTTCTTTACATTTTTATTAATTGTACAAAAATTAGCTAATAAAACAGTATCTAAAGAGAAATTGAACATATCTTTCCTTTGAATTATTTTTAAATTATTATGGGCTAATAAATAATTTTCTACTTCCACATTTAACATTACTTACCACCACTCAAATTAAAAGTTATTTCATCTAATCCTACAAAAATAATCGCACCATTATTATCAATTTTAATTAAATCATTTATAACATTTAATCCAAGAACTTTAACATCTTTACCTTCATATTTTACACGGCTTCCTATTTTAGGAAAACGCTGTTTTTCAATTGTATAAACTTCATCCTCATATTTTAGACAACACATTAGTCTTCCGCATGCTCCGGAAATTTTTTCGATATTTATAGCTAGCATTTGATTTTTAGCCATATTAATAGAAACACCGTTAAATTCACCAAATAAAGAAGTACAACACAGCGGTAATCCACATGTTCCTATTCCTCCTACAACTTTTGCTTTATCACGAGGTCCAATTTGTCGTAATTCTATACGACAACGAAAAACAGTAGCTAATTCTTTTAATAATTCTCTAAAATCAACTCTTTCATCAGAAGTATACATAAATATTACTTTTGCTTTATCTAAAGTAAATTCACAATTGGTTAACTGCATATCAACTTCATACCGAGAAACAATATCTCTACATGTTATCAAAGCCTCTTTAGCATCTATTAAATTTTTTTCATAATCTTCTATATCCTTTGGTGTTGCTCTACGAGAAATAGGTTTTAATTCAGTATCAAGATTAAACTCTTCTATAGACATTAATTCTTGAGATATTTCTCCCAACTCTACTCCTCTAACAGTTTCAACAACAACACGTTCTCCTTTTTCGAGTTCTAAATCTGTAGAAAAATAATAAACTTTTCCTGCACTTTTAAACTTTACACTTGCTAATTTAAGTTCTTCCATAAATAAATCCTTTCTATAATCTATACATCAAACTATCCATCAATAAAGCCACATTTGCATTACTTTCAATAACATAAATTGTTTCTAATACTAGTTCAATTTGTTTTATTAAATATTCTACTGAAACATCTATAGTTTTGAATAAATCAATATTTTTTGAATATAAAATTTTTTGTTGATGTTTCACGTGAAACACATCTTTCATAGCTAATACTAACATATTTAAAAATAATTTAATATCATTACGCTCTTTATATTTTTTTAATAAATTTGTTTGTGTATTAATAATTAAATTATTACGCTTAAAATACAAATCTTCAATAAAGTTAATTACTTGTACTTGCATAAATTCAAATCTTTCATCATATAATTCCCTTGCCTCATTAATATCAACAGTTAAAAATGATAATATATTTGCAGCATCATCTGGAATATTCTCGTTTTTAAGCTGTTTAACAATAATTTCTTTACTATCTGGCTTAATATCAATTATTTGACAACGTGATAAAATCGTTGGCAGTACTCTATTTATATTTTGTACAGTAAATAAAGCATAAATCCCCTCTTCTGGTTCCTCTAACATTTTTAATAAAGTATTCATAGCTTCTTTAGTAGAATATTCGATATTTTCAATTATATATATTTTTACTTTTCCTTCTAATGAAGATTTTTTAAAAGTATTTTGAATTAATTCAATATCACCTTTTTTTATTGAAATATCTTTCCCATTAAATTTAAGTATATCCCCATACTTATTCTCTAAAACTTTACGACAATCATTACACTTCATACAAGCTAAAGTTTCATCACAAATCAAAGACATTGCTAAAAAATTTAAAGGTTTCTCAGTATTATTACCAACCAATAAAAAAGCATGTGGTATTTTTTTCTGTGAAAATTCATTATTTATTAGATTATAAAAAATTGGCTGATTTTTCTTTAGATATTCTCTCATAATTCACTCTTTATAACAGCAATAACCTGATCAACAACTTCTTCAATTGTTCTATTAGCATCAATTTTAGTAATTCGATCAGAATATTTATCACAAATAATCATATAACCTTCATATACTTTTTTATGAAATTCCTTTGATTCTAAATCAAGTCTATCTACAACTCGAGCATTCTTTTCAATTCTAGCTAACCCTACTTCATAAGGAATATCAAAAAAAATAGTTAAATCAGGCATAATATCACCAATTGCAAATAAATTCATTTGATAAACTTCATCTATCCCAATTTTCCTTGCTACTCCTTGATATACTAATGAGCTGTCTACAAAACGATCACAAATTACAATATAATCATCATCTAAAGCTGGTTTTACTTTTTCAATTAAATGTTGTCTTCTTGCTGCCGCATATAATAAAGCTTCAGTTCTAGCTTCCATTGTAATATTTTTTTTATCTAAAATTATATTTCTAATTTGTTCAGAAATGTCTATTCCACCAGGTTCTCTTGTCAATAAAACTTTATAACCTTCTGCACTTAATTTATCATATACTATTTTTGAAATAGTAGTTTTACCACTTCCATCAGGTCCTTCTAACGTAATAAACTTACCTTTCATCATATTTTCCTTTCACATTTTAATTCAAAATAATCTATAACAGATTATAACATATGTAGTACTTTGATACAATTTAATACTTGATTAGCACTCTATTATAACAAGTGCTAAAAATAAAATTTTGCTAATATAAATTTCTGACAATACTGAAAAAATAATAGTAAATCAGTAGTTTTAACTCATTAAAAATCACATTATAATCTCATAAATATTTTTATTAATAAAAAAAGCAATATTTTCAGCAGATTTACTGATTTATTGCCTTTATTTATAAAAAAGATATAAGATAAATTATAATTATCCCAGGAAATCCTAACATCATCAAAATAAAGATGTTTAGAATATTATAACCAAAATAATTATTAGTAAATATATTTAATATATATATAATCATAAATGATTTAATTAAAGCTATTATAAATCTACGCACATAAAACACCTCTTACATAAATATATGAGCGGTTTAAATTTTCTTTCTTCCTTCAAGTGATTTTAATAACGTTAATTCATCTGCATAATCAATATTACTTCCAATTGGTAAACCGTTAGCTATTCTAGTTGTATTAATATTTCTTTTAGCTAATAACTTTGCCAAATACAAAGCTGTAGTTTCTCCTTCACGAGTTGGATTAGTAGCGATTATTACTTCTTTAATAGAATCATCTAAACGCTCAAATAAAGAATTTACATTTAAATCTTCTATAGTTTTACCATCCAAAATTGACATTGTTCCATGCAATACGTGATATAAACCATTATATTCTTTTACCTTCTCCATTGCAAAAACATCTTTTGAATCCTCAACAACACAAATAGTATCCTGATCACGGTTTTTATCTTTACATATATCACAAAATTCATCTTCGCATATATGACCACATTTCACACAATAATGGATACTCTCTTGTATATTTTTAATCGAATCTGAAAATTCTTCAACATAGCTTTTATCCATAGATAAAATATAATAAGCTAATCGCTCAGCACTTTTTCCACCAATTCCAGGTAAGCGTTTAAAACAATCAACTAAATCTTGAAAAGATTGTGGATAATTCATATGAAACCTCCTTTATTCTTCAAATTCAACAATTTCACCAAATAATTCAAGTGCTAATGTCTGTGCCTCATTTAACTCTTCATTATTAGATTGAAATACCCCAATATGATGTAATACAATAGGTTGTGCTTGAGGAAGAGTCTTAGACCTATTCATTTCAATATACCTATTTCTCATATTTGGCCATTCACTATTTTTAACTGCTATAAAATCATAACTATATCCTAAAATTTCTTGAAGAAAATTCTTTAATTGATAATAATTTTCTGTATCATTTATTTCATTTACATTAGGTTGATGTTCAAAAGCAATAATAATACCACCTTTTGCAGCAGCAACTGGAATACCATCACATAACATTGATGCGTATTTTGCTGTATTTAAATTAAATCTATAACGAGCAATAACTGGCCATTTTTCTTTTATCTCATTAAGTATTTTTCGATCTGCTTGAACTAAAATATTTAAAATATCATCAAATAATATTTCAATATTTGTCTTCAATTTTTCCTCTTTTTTATTAGTTGAAATTGTATTATCTAAAGTATTAGTTTCGCTTTCATTATTTTTTATAACCGATTCTATTGTTCCTTCAGTAACTTCTTCAATTTCACACTTTGTTTGATCAACTTCATCTAAATTCTTTTTTTCTACTATTTCACTATCTTTTTCTAATTCATTTATATGATTTACTTTATTTATTGTATCAACAATAATTTCAGTCTCTATATCACTTTTATTTTCACCTTTAACTTTATTACATATTTTTAACATTGCTAGCTCAAAATATGTATTAGCATCTAAGGATAAACTATAATGACTACTAGCATCAATTAAAATGTCAATTATTTCAAAAGCTTCCTCCACTAAAATATAAGGAGCTAAATTATCTATATCCTTTTTTGATAAAACAAATAATATATTTATATCCTCAGTATTTTTATAAATAATTATATCCTTTAATACATCTATTAAATCATAAGTGAGTCTTTTAATATCAATACTAGTACTCAACATATATTCTAAAGACTCTAAAACTCCCTTTAAATCTTTAGATAATAACTTCTTAATAAATAAAATCTTACTATCCATAGATAATAAACCATATACCATATTAACACTATCTACAGATAAAACATTATTATATGCTAAACACTGCTCTAAAATACTTAATGCATCTCGCATACCACCTTCTGCTAATTTTGCAATTAGTTCTAAAGCAGGTAATTGATAATCTTTATTTTCTGATTTTAATACATGCTCTAACCTACTAACAATATCAGTATCTTCTACCTTTTTAAAATCAAATCTTTGACACCTTGATATTATAGTTGGTAATATTTTATGTGGTTCAGTAGTAGCTAAAACAAAGACTATATGTGCAGGGGGCTCTTCTAATGTTTTAAGTAATGCATTAAAAGCGCCTGTTGACATCATATGAACTTCATCAATAATATAAACTTTATACTTTCCATTAATTGGAGCATATTTAACTTTATCAATTAAGTCCCTTACCTCATCAACTCCATTATTACTAGCAGCATCAATCTCAATAACATCTGGATGTTCACCAACAGAAATTGCTTTACAATTAGAGCAAATATCACATGGAGGATATTCTCCTGTACAATTCAAAGCCTTTGCTAATAACTTTGCTACTGTAGTTTTTCCAGTTCCTCTAGGACCTGCAAATAAGTAAGCATGTGAAATACGATTTTCTTTAATTGCATTTTGTAAAGTCGTTACTACATGTTCTTGACCTGCTACTTCTTTAAAAGTTTGAGGTCTATACGACCTATATAAAGCTTTATATGACATTATTAATCACTCCTCATTCCTACTTATTATACTATATAATATAAAAAAAGATAATTTAATTTAAAAAAGATTCAACTTATTATAATTGAATCACTCAGTATCATCTAGATTAATCATTTAAACTACTTTTTTCTTTTACTTTTAAAATATTCCTTTATTATCTTAGAACATTTTTCTTGCAATATACCACTTATAATATCAGGATAATGATTAACTGGTGTATTAGCTTTACAAATGGTTGTTAATGCTAACCATCTATTTTCAAATGCCCCAAAAACAACTCTTTTTATTCTGCTATTAATTATTGCACCAGAACACATTACACATGGCTCTAATGTTACATATAAAGTACACTCATCAAGATACCAGGAATTCAATTTATCACACGCCATATTAATTGCAATAATTTCAGCATGTGCAGTTGCTAAATTAGTTGTTTCACGAAGATTATGTCCCCATGCAATAACTTGGTTATCTTTAACAATAATAGCCCCAACAGGAACTTCATCCTTATCTAGACATTTTAAAGCTTCTTGATAAGCCAAATCCATATATTTAGTATCTTGATCCATATTAAATCTCCTTTAAAAAAGCCACTACACATAGACGGTTATTCTTAATGCTGCTACCTTCCGGTCCTGACATGGTTCGAAGCCGCCTATTGTAATGGCAAATATGATTATATAACATCTAAACTATAAATTCAATAATAACTATAAAATTTTTAATTATAAATATAAATTCATAAGATATGCATCAACATATTCTTTATCAATTTTCATAAAATTTTTATATGTTGCAATAATCTCAAATCCATATTTTTCATACAAAGCAATTGCATATTCATTACTTGTAACTACCTCTAAATCAATTACTTCAATTCCTGACTCAACTGCATAACCAATTAAAATTGCTACTAAATTACTGCCAATACCTAGATGCCAATAATTTTTTAAAACACTTACTCCTATTTCTGCTCGATGAGCCAATCTTCTCTTTTTATTACCACTCAAAGAAGCTACACCAACTATTTTTAAACCATCTTTAGCAACAATCATTAAAGAATTAGGATCTTCATGAATTTCTTTGATTAATTGCATCTCCTCTACTTCATTTAAATTACAATCTTCTAAACCAAAAGTCAAATTATTACTTTCCCCAGCAACTTTATTTAAATAATCAATTATTTTTTTAGCATCCTTTGGTACTGCTTCACAATATTCTAAATTCATTTAATCACCTACTTATTTTTTTAAACGCAGTCTTGTTATTATTTGAGTAGCTATATATACTAACAAAGCAAAAATCAAAACTATTAACATATCAATCAAGATTGGCTGTATTGAATTAAAACTAAAATCTACTAATTTAATAATTTCATTATTTGCTTTTATAAACCAATAAGATGGTAAAAATTTTGCTAATCCTAAAACAAACGGACTTAACATATTTTGAGGAACAAATGCACCACAAATAAAACTTGAACCTAAACCAAAAACATTACCAACCCCACTTAAAATTTCTCGATTACTAGTAAATTTAGCAATCATAAAACTAAATGCTTGAATAAAAATCATCAAAACTAATGAATTAATAACCAAAAATACTCCATTTAAAGTCATCATTGCATCTTTATAAAGAATAAAACTAAACCCTACATATAGTAACCAAATAGCTAATCCAACTGTATAGTTACCCAACATTAATTGACGATTCATACTTTTAAAACTTACTGGTGAAATTAAATTTCTTCTTTTAATCTTTTCTTCATTAAATGAAATCATAATCATTGTTATAACTACCATTGTTAATGTAATTAACATGTAGTTAGAAAAATTATAATACGTTGCAGGCATTGAAAAATCTATATCATTTTGCTTATCTAACATACCTACTTCAATATTTTTATTTAAATCTTCTTTAATCAATTTTGTTAAATTTTTATCACTAATTCCAGCTTTTAAATAAATATTCGCAGTATTTAAATACTTATTTAATAAATTCTTACTATAAATACTATTATATGAATCTGGCAAATCCATAGTTTCAATTGAAACATTCTTACCTTCAATAAAATCATTAGTATAATTCTCTGGAATAATCATAATATAATCAACATTACGATAAAACAAAGCATCACGTAAAGCTTCATCATTATCTTTTAAACTAACTAATTCTCCATGATTTTTAATATATTCCTTAAAACCTTTAATTAATTCAGTATTTTTATCTCTATTCACAATTGCAACTTTAACATCCATTGACTCATAATCAGTTGAAGTAGAATTATAAGTTCCAGCAAAAATAGCTAATCCAAGAAAAATAGCAGAATAAGTTAAAATCAATAAAGCATAAGTACTAGCTATTTTTAAATATTTTTTATATACTGTCATACTGTTTCCTCCTTGTAAAAAATAATGATCCTAATATCAGAAGAACACCAATAACAAATAAACAAATCATATTAGTTGTATAACGATTCAAATTGTCATAATAATATAAAGCATAAAGTCCATCAGTAATCAAACTTACTGGATTAATATAAGTTAAAAACGGTAAATTTATTTGCATCCAATACTTAATATCAATGATCATCATTCCAGAAAAGAATGATAAAACAAGTGAAAAACTTGATAAAAATGAGATCTTTGTATCCTCTTTTTTAAATTTTAAGGCATTTCCAGCAAAATTCCCTAATCCAACTCCTGTAAAACATCCAATCGCAATCAAGAGAATAATATAGCCAATCTGCTCACCAAAACCAATTCCTAATCCAAAAACTAAATAAGCCATTAAAATCATCATTATAGCAAATTGAATAATAAAGGCTGATATTATACCTGATAACACTGTTACTATTTTTGAAATCGGAGAAATTCCAATTCTAGTCCCCTGCCTTGAAAGATTGGCTTCTATCTGACTAGTTGTTCTTAAACCACAAAAACTAGCATTTAAACAGTTCATCCCAATCAATGTATAAAAATATACAACAGTTAAATCTGTATTTCCTCCAATATTCTGAGTTTCAAAATTATTCTTTGATAAATTAACTGCATCTAAGATATTATTTTGTAAGGCAATTGGATTTAATCTCGCAATATTTTCAACTGTACTCATTGTACTGTTATATTCATTTGCAATACTCTCTAAAATTGTTTCATCTATTCCAGTATTATTTACAATCAGCTTAATATCTTCATCAACAACATAGTAACCTTTAATTTTTTCATCTTTTAATAATTGTTTAGCTTTATCTAAACTCGTAATTTGTAAGTTAATCAACTTCTCATCGCTTTTTTCTAATCCCTTTAATGTATCTTTAAAATAAATATTCTCCTGTTCTTCAACCAATGCAACATTAACAGTTTCAAATTCTTCACTAGCAGTTAAATTAGAAAAAGCTAAATTAAAGAAAGTTGCTAATGCAAGTGGAAATACTAACGTCCAAAATATTACCATCTTGTTTCTAAATAATGTTTTAAACTGATATTTAAAAAAATGTAAAAACATTAATCTCTTAACTCTTTTCCAGTTAATTCTAAAAATACATCATTTAGTGTTGGACGTTCACTAAATAAACTTGTATAACTAACATTATTTTCTCGAACATAGTCAATTAGTCTACTCAAATTATCTTCTTTTGTATTATAAGAAATATGAACAATATTATTTTCAATTTCAATATTAATTATTCGATCACTTTTTTTAAGTTGCTCAATAAATACTTCATTTATTTCTTTTAATTCAATTGTAATTTTCTCACCTAAACTAATCATATTTTTCAATTCATCTTTAGTTCCTGAAGCAATTACCTTTCCTTTATCCATAACAACAATTCGATTACATAGTTGTTCAACCTCTTCCATATAATGAGTAGTATAAACAATAGTTGCTCCTAATTCATTTAAACGTTTTATTCCCTCTAAAATATTATTTCTACTTTGAGGATCAACAGCTACAGTAGGCTCATCTAAAAAAATTAATTTAGGTTTATGAGCAATCCCACATGCAATATTTAACCTTCTTAATAATCCCCCACTCAACTCTTTTGGTTTAAATTTAGTAAATTCATTTAAACTTACTAAATTTATTGCATCTTGTACATATTCATCACGTATTTTTTTATCTTTGATATAAAGTCCACAGAAATAATCAATATTTTCAATTACACTTAACTCCTCAAACACCGCTACATCTTGAAAAACTACGCCAATCATACTTTTTATATCATAAGCAGTTGGACTCATCTCTTTATTAAAAATCTTAATAGACCCAGAGTCATATTTCAATAATGATAAAACAGTATTGATAGTAGTTGATTTACCACTACCATTAGGTCCTAATAATCCTAAAATCTCCCCTTCATAAACATCTAAACTAAAATCATCTAATGCTATTAATTCACCATAACATTTAGTTAGATTTTTTATCTCAATAACTTTACTCATATTCATCCTCCTCTTATATCACCACTATACATAAAATCTTAAAATAAAACTACCAATTTTAAATTACATTGACTGATTTTTACGCAACTATTAGTTGCAACCTCGGTTTCTTTTTAATCTTTCATTAATTTTTTTAGCATCTTCACTATTTTTCATAAAAACTATCGTCCTTACAATAAAATATACTATTATTGACATAGTTAAAACACCAATAAAATTATCAAATTGAATAAAACTATTAGTATATCCATAAAGATAGTTAAAAGTACATACGACTAAAGCAATTTCTGTAACTGATAATATATTAGTCAACCACTCAGACAATTCTAAATAATGAGTAATATTAATTAATAAATTAACAATTATACAAATAATAAAAATCATTATAATTAAATCATTAGTCATACTTTCATGATTTAAATAAAATAATAATGTTTGCAATAAAATTACAAAGGTATATGAAACACATGTAGTCAACATATAAAATTTAAACATTTTAATTTTTGTCATTATATCACCTACATTCCAAATTTTTCTTTAAAACTACTAACATAATGACGAGTTATAATTAACCGCTCGTCATTAATTAATACTGCCTCATATCGACCATTTAATAAAGTTCTAATACTATCTAATTTATTTAAATTTAGAATTATTGATTTACTTATTCTAACAAATAATTGTTCATCTAGTTGTTTTTCTAACTCATATAATCTTAAATTTGTTTCATAAACTTTATCTTTACAGTATATAAAAGATCTATCTTCATTAACTTCAAAATAATAAATATTGTCTATTTTAATTTGATAACTACGATTATCTAACTTTCCAATAATAAACTGTTTATCTTCAAATAAAGAAATAATTTTTCTCACCTCATCATCTATTTTATTACAACGAATTACAATCTCAAATTGATTATCTTTCTCACATTCAATGACTATCTTCACCAAATCACTCCTTTACAACTACATTACCATATTATTATTTATTTACCTATCTAATTTTACTAAGATGCATATATTTAAGTTAAAATGCAAAAAATGTTATACACAAAAAATCTTATTAATAATAGTTTATAATCGAAAAAGACTATTTAGTAAATAATCAACTAAATAGTCATATAATTAATTCTAATATTATCATAAACTTATTTAATAAAATGATTATTTAGCCAATGAGCTACACCATCATCATCATTACTTTCAATTACTGCAGTTGCTTGTTGTTTTAACTGCTCAACAGCATTAGCCATAGCATAACATTTATCAGATATTTTAAACATTGGTAAATCATTAACTGCATCTCCAAATGATACTACCTCATCACAATCTAATAATTCTTTTAATTTTAATATTGCACTTGCTTTAGAAGCAGTTTTTGGCATAATTTCTAACCAATATTCTTTACGATAAATTTCTTGTTGGAATGTAATATTATAATCAGAATAATCTTTTAATGCTTCATATACTGGCTGTAAATCTATGTAATCACCAATAACTGTAAAATAAAATACTTCACCTTGATATAAACTGTTTTCATCTAACGTTAAGTTAATTCGATAATCATTTTGACGATTACTTAAATAATGTTTTATACCTACATGTAAATCTTTATTAATTATTGTAACACGTTCTTTATCATTAATTAGCGCATATACCATTGGTTTCAATCCATTTGATTCCATTATTTGTTTAACTACCCCAACTTGTAAATGATTAAATACACTTTTATGTATAATTTTTCCACTTTGACCATTTACAATAAAAGTTCCATTATAAATAATAAGAGGTAAATTTTTTGTTAATCCTTTAGTAACAGGTGTTGCAGAAACCAAAGAACGAGCGGTTGCATATGTAAAAATCATCCCTTGCTCAATTAAATGATTAATTATTTCAATACTGTAGTTACTAATTTTTCCTTGACTATTTAATAAAGTTCCATCCAAATCACTAATATATAATGTTTTCATATAGATAAAAAGATAACTATTTAGTTATCTTTTCCTTTCCACCCATATATGGTTGTAATGCTTTAGGAATATTAACACTTCCATCTTCATTCAAATTATTTTCAAGGAAAGCAATTAACATTCTTGGTGGTGCTACTACTGTATTATTTAAAGTATGAGCAAAATATTTTCCATTTTCACCATTAATTCTAATATTTAATCTTCTAGCTTGAGCATCAGTTAAGTTAGAACATGAACCAACTTCAAAATATTTCTTTTGTCTTGGTGACCATGCTTCAACATCAATACTCTTAGATTTTAAATCTGCTAAATCTCCAGAGCAACATTCTAAAGTTCTTACAGGGATATCTAAAGATTTAAATAAATCAACTGTATTATTCCATAGCTTTTCAAACCACATTTTACTTTCATCTGGTTTACATACTACAATCATTTCTTGTTTTTCAAACTGATGAATTCGATATACACCACGTTCTTCAATTCCATGAGCCCCTTTTTCTTTTCTAAAACATGGTGAATATGAAGTATAAGTGTATGGTAATTTATCTTCTTCTAAAATATTATCAATAAATTTTCCAATCATTGAATGTTCAGAAGTACCAATTAAATATAAATCTTCCCCTTCAATTTTATACATCATGCTATCCATTTCTTCAAAACTCATTACTCCAGTAACAACATTACTACGAATCATATATGGTGGAATAACATAAGTAAAACCGCGATCAATCATAAAATCACGAGCATATGAAAGAATTGCTGAATGTAAACGTGCAATATCTCCCATTAAATAATAAAATCCTTGACCAGCTACTCTACCAGCTGCATCCATATCAATTCCATTAAATTGTTCCATAATTTCAGTATGATAAGGAATTGGATAATCAGGAATTACTGGATCACCATATTTAGTAATTTCAACATTTTCACTATCATCTTTTCCAAGTGGTACAGATTCATCAATAAAGTTAGGAATTTTCATCATAATAGCTTTTAATTCACTACCATATTGTTCTTCTAACTCTTCTAATTTTTTTAACTCATCAGCCATTTCATTAACTTGCTTTTTATTATTTTCAGCAGCTTCTTTATTACCTTCACGCATAAATTGACCAATTTCTTTTGATAATTTATTACGTTTACTTCTTAGTTCACTAGCTTTAGTTAAAACTTCTCGATAATCTTTATCTAATTTGTAAGCCTCATCTACTAATCCAATCTTATTATCTTGAAATTTCTTTTTCATATTTTCTTTAACTAAGGTTGGATTTTCTCTTAATATCGCAATATCAATCATTTTAATTCTCCCTTGCTTATATATTCTTTAAAATTATACAATAATTATTTACCTTATTCAATTATTATCATGATGTTTCTCTTTTAATCATTAGCTTTTAAACTAGAAACTATATATTTTTTTTATCTAAGTACAAATAATTATCCTTATTCCCCAGGAAATATGATTAATTTAAAGAATTACACATAAATCTTCTTAAACTTTAAACAATATTCTATTAATAATCCTAAATTTACTTAACCTGATGATTACATTATTTCTAATCTTTAAGATACTTCTTAATATCCTGCATTTTATAGATTTTTGCATATGCCTTACTTTGATCAACTCCATAACGATCATCTGCATATGCAAGTACTCTCATACCAGCTGCATTACCTGCAGCTATCCCATATTTGCTATCTTCAACAGCAATACACTCTTCTGGTCTCACATTCAACTTTTTTGCAGCTGTTAAATATATTTCTGGATTAGGTTTACTTTCATTAAACATTTCTCCACTCAACAATTGATCAAAACATCCAATAAGATTGCATACACTTTCCATTGTTTGGATTTGATACATAGTAGAACTAGAAGCAACTGCTGTTTTATATCCATGTTCCTTTAACCAAATTAATATTTCCCTAACTCCAGGGTTTAAAACACTATCATATCCATAAGAATGTGTCTGACAATAAGTATTAAATTCTTTCTCAAATTTATCAATTGGCCAATCTAATTTCATAACACGCATACTTTCTTTATATGTATATGTATGAGAACTACCTACTAATGAATGCATAAATGCATCATCTACTTCAATTCCATAGCTCTCATAAAATCCTTTAAGTTGTTCCAAATTTTTTGGTTCACTATCCACAAGTACTCCATCCATATCAAATATTACAGCTTTAAACATATTTTCACATCTCCTTGCCTTTCTTTGTTACTACAAAAATATAGAAACTTTTAATTACATTCCTATATAACAAAATCAGAATATCATTCTTTTTATACTCCCACAATACTTTTTATAAAGAATTCACTTATTATATTCATAAAAAAATTTAAATTAACTGCCTAAAAAATTATATTTACCATCTTTATAGTATAATCTATTTACTGATATATATAAAATTTATCATTAGGAATGTAATCATGACAAAAAACACAAAAAGAATAATCTAATTATGGAAAGAAAAAGATATTAAAACTACTAGTGATTTAGATAATGTATTACAAAATTTTATTTGCATATAATTTTAATCATATAGAAATGCCATAAGTCACATATCATGATACAAGGAAAGTATTTGAAAATGGAAAAGTAACAAATTTTAAAGGTGATATCAAAAATTTATTTACAAATCAAAATCAAAAAAATTGTTACTTATATTTACGTAATAAAATAATTAATAAAGAAAAACTAAGTGTTGATTTGATTAAAGAAATTCATCACGAATTAGTAAAAGGAACATATGACGAACTAAAATATGAAAGAGGAGAACGGAGAATTTAAAAAACATGATTATATTACCAGCAAGAACGAAGTAGGTTCCTATGAGGTAGAAGACGATATCACAGATTTAGTGAGTGAAATTAAAATAAATAGTGATAACTGTTTTATGGAAACTCATTTTGAAAATATTCATCTATTTGCAAATGGAAATGGTAGAGTTATCAAATTATTTGAACATGATTATGACATTCCTCCAATAACTATATTTGATGAAGATAAAAAATTTTATTATGAATGTATTGAAAAATATGATGTTGATGCTGATATAAGTTAACTTAAAATTTTTTATTTATCAATTAGATAAAACATGGCAAAGAGAATTACTTAAAATAAAAAAAGATGTATCTCATAAAAAATTATCTGATTCTCTTAAAGATAAAATATGTAAAAACTTATGATTTTTAAGGGTACCTAAAATTAGGTACCCTTATATAGTTCAATTTGTTTATTATTATCAACAAAAAATCCAAATCTCTATAAATCATAAATAAATTCATGACTTATTTTAAATTATTCTAATTTAGAAACAACATCAAGATCTATACTATATTTATATGGTTTATGCTGTTTATCAATCTTAATAATATTATATTTTTCATTAATAACTTTAATCATTGCTCTAATTGTTTGTTCAGTATAATTAGTTATTTTCACTAGTTGAGACATTTCAAAACCTTCAACACCAAATAAAGTAATCTGTAAAATCAATTTAATTAGCATCTCATACTTATTATCAACACAATCACATATTTTTTTCAACATATGATTATATGTACTTATAGTATTTTCAATTTGTTCTTTTAATTCTTCTAAGCCAGATAAATATATTTCCAAAAAATAAATTATAAAAACTGTTAAATCTCCCCTATTTCTAATATCATTTGTTAATGCAAATGCATCATAATATTTCTTATTATTATGATTGCAAGCTATAGATAGTTGAAGAGCAGATAGTATATTTAAATAATTTGATAAATACCCACTTGCTAAAAAACGTCCCATTCTACCATTACCATTATAAAATGGATGAGTATATTCAAATAAATAATGAAATACTGCTACCCTAATAAAAAGATTAATATCTTCATCATTAATTACTTTTAATGCATTTCCAATCATTTCAATAATATTATTTTCTCCTACAATCCCTTTATGAATAATTTTTGTACCAGAGCAAACTTCAACAGCTCCCTTTCTAAATATCACTCCATCAGGTTTGTCTTTTACATCTTCTTTAATTACATCTATAAGAAGTATTTCATCATATAATTTTCTAATATCAGATACAGAATTTAATGGCATAAATTGTTCTTTTCTTAGTTTTTCATATTTATTAATCATTCCAGAAAATCTTTTATATTTTTTAGGAGACTTTTTTATTATCATATCCTTTAATTCTTTTCGAGTACTATATATACCTTCCATTTGATTAGAACTTTTTATTTCCTCAATAAGAGTACTAACAATCAAATAGCTCTTTGCTGAATTTGGTAAAACATCAGAAGCCATAATTTTTTCTAACCATGTATTGATCATATATATTTTATCAATTAAAGAAAGTATCTCTTCATTAATCAAATAAAAACATTCATAACCATTATCTAATTTTATACCAAGTTTATTAGTAGTTTCGCCATTAAACCGTCTAAAATACAATTCATTACTCTCATGTTCATTAATATGAAACATTTTTTTCAATTGAACATATTTCATAATAATCTCTCCTTTGTATCATATTATTAACATAAGATATGAAAATATTCAAACTTTTTTTTCATATCTTATTATTCAAAGTAGTAATTTATAATATATTAAATAGTATTGTTTCAATAAATTTATTCTAAATTATATTTTATTGTCTTTTTTCTTCTATATTTATTAAATAAAAAAAATTTGAACTATGTAAAAAATATATATTTTATTCATACAAATTAAGATTCTTATTAAAAAAGCCTTTAATAAACAATAACTATTGTCTACTAGAGGCTTTATATATAATTAATTATTCAACTTCACTATCATCTTCATTTTGTTCAATTGCTTTTTCTACAACTTCAACAGAAGAAACTTTATTTTCATCATTAACCTTAATTAAACGTACACCTTGAGTAGCACGTCCTGCAGTTTTAACTTGCTCCATTGGTAAACGAATCATAATCCCATCATCTGTAATAATTAGTAAATCTTCATCACCATTAACAGCTCGTAATGCTACAATCTGTCCATTACGTTCAGTTGCATTAATAGTTTTAACTCCTTTACCACCACGATTAGACAAACGATATTCTTCTAATGGAGACATTTTACCATATCCACGTTCTGTAACAACCATGATATATTGACCTTCTTTATCTGTAGTCATACCAATAACTTCACTACCATCAACATTAATTCCCTTTACACCACTAGCACTACGTCCCATTGGTCGAACATTCATTTCTTCAAATCTAACTAATTTACCATTTGAAGCAGCAATTAAAATTTGATCTTCACCACTAGTTAATTTAACTTGAACTAATTGATCATCATCTCTTAAACTTATTGCAATCTTTCCAGATTGACGAATTCGTTCAAATTCATTTATTGATACTCTTTTTACTAAACCTTTTTTAGTTGCAAAGAACAAATAATAATTACTATTTTCTTCTACTTCTTTACGATTAATACTAATCATTGATTTAATATTTTCACCTTTATCTAAATTCAATAAATTAACTACAGGTAACCCTTTAGCAGCTCTTCCAAATTCAGGTATATTATATCCTTTTAAACGATAAACCTTACCAAAATTAGTAAAGAACAAAAGATCATCATGAGTTGACATATTAATAAGTGAAGTAACTATATCATCACTATTAGTAGCCATTCCTTTAACCCCTCGACCACCTCTATTTTGACTCTTATATGTATCAACAGGCATCCTTTTAACATATCCATTATTTGTAAGGGAAATAATAACATCTTCTATTGGAATTAAATCTTCATCTTCCAAATCAAAAGTACCTTGAATAATTTCTGTACGACGTTTATCACCATACTTATTTTTTATTTCTTCTAATTCATCATTTATTATTGATAACAAACGTTCCCTATTTTCAAGAATATCTTTTAAATCAGCAATAATTTCTAATAACTTATTCAAATCATCTTCTATTTTCTGTCTTTCTAATCCAGCTAAACGTTGTAACTGCATTTCTCTTATTGCTTTAGCTTGTTTATCAGACATATTGAACTCATCCATTAATCTAGTTTGAATAATTTCTGTAGTACGACTTGATCTTATTAATTCAATAATTGCATCTATTTGATCTAAAGCTCTCTTTAACCCTTCTAATATATGAGCTCGTTCCTCTGCCTTATTAAGTCTAAATTTTGTTCTTCTTCTAATAACCTCTTCTTGATGCTCAAGATATAAAGTTATCATTTCCTTTAAATTTAATGTTTTAGGTTCATTATTTACTAATGCAATACAATTAGCACCAAAAGTTGTTTGTAAAGAAGTCAATTTATATAATTGATTTAAAATTACTTCTGGCTGGATGTCACGACGTAATTCAATAACTACTCGAATACCATCACGATTTGATTCATCACGAATTTCTGTAATTCCTTCAATTTTCTTTTCTCTAACTAAATGTGACATTTTTTCAATCATTCGAGCTTTATTAACCATATAAGGAATTTCAGTAACAACAATTACTTTTTTATTACCCTTTTCTTCTATTTCGGTTTTTGCCCTCATTATAATCAAACCATTACCAGTTTCGTATGCTTTTTTAATTGCACTTTTTCCTAAAATATAACCTCCTGTAGGAAAATCAGGTCCCTGAATATAATTTTCCATTAATTCCATAATTGTTATGTCAGGATTTTTTGCTACAGCTAAAATTGCATCAATAACCTCACCTAAATTATGAGGAGGTATATTTGTTGCCATCCCAACTGCTATTCCAGTTGAACCATTAATTAATAAATTAGGAATACGAGCTGGTAAAACTGCTGGTTCTTGCTCCTCACCATCATAGTTAGGAATAAAATCTATTGTATCTTCCTTTAAATCACGAACTAATTCACTAGATATTTTTGACATCCTTGCTTCAGTATAACGTTGCGCAGCTGCACCATCACCATCAATTGAACCAAAATTACCATGACCATCAACCAACATATAACGATAAGAAAAATCTTGAGCCATTCTAACTAATGCTTCATAAATAGAAGAATCTCCATGAGGATGATACTTCCCCATAACCTCTCCAACAATACGAGCAGATTTTTTATATGGCGTTCCTGGAGTACATCCCAAATCACTCATTCCATAAACAATTCTTCTTTGAACTGGTTTTAAACCATCTCGAACATCAGGTAAGGCTCTTGCTACAATAACAGACATTGCATATTGCATAAAAGAGTTTTTCATTTCAGATGTTAATTTAACTTTTCTAATTCCACGTTCTTCCATTATTTATCTCCTTTATTAAATATCCAAATCAGTGACGTATTTAGCATTTTCTTGAATAAACTCACGTCTAGGTTCTACTTTTTCACCCATTAACATATCAAATACCATATCTGCTTCCATAGCTTCATCTAAATCAATTTGATTTAATATTCTTTTTTCAGGATCCATGGTAGTTTCCCAAAGTTGTTCAGCATTCATTTCTCCAAGACCCTTATATCGCTGAATACTATATTTAGCCCCTGTTCCCATTTTAGTTTTTAAATCATCTAATTCTTCATCACTATAACAATAATATTCATCTTTACCATGTTTTAGTAAATAAAGAGGTGGTTGAGCTGCATAAACAAAGCCATTTTCAATTAATGGTCTTAAATAACGATATAAGAAAGTAAGCATTAAAATTCTAATATGCCCACCATCAACATCAGCATCGGTCATAATAACAATTTTATGATATCTTAATTTATCAAGATTAAATTCTTCACCAATTCCTGTTCCAAAAGCAGTAATCATTGAACGAATTTCAGCATTACCAAGAATCTTTTCTAATCTTGACTTTTCAACATTTAGAATTTTACCACGTAATGGTAAAATGGCCTGAATTCGACGATCACGCCCCATTTTAGCACTACCACCAGCCGAATCCCCTTCGACAATAAAAATTTCACACTCACTAGCATCCTTACTTGAACAATCTGCAAGTTTTCCTGGTAAATTAGAAACTTCAAGAACATTTTTTCTTCTTGTCATTTCTCTAGCTTTTTTAGCAGCCATTCTTGCTCTCGAAGCTACAATTGCTTTGTCGATAATAATTTTTGCTGTATCAGGATTCTCTAATAAAAATTTATCTAATGATGAACTTATAATATTACTAGCAATTTTACGTACTTCTGCATTTCCTAATTTAGTTTTTGTTTGTCCTTCATATTGAGGATCTGGATGTTTAACTGAAATTATAGCTGTTAAACCTTCTCGAACATCATCACCAGATAAAGCTTCCTCATCTTTCTTTAAAAAGCCTTTATTTTTAGCATAATTATTAATAACCCGTGTTAAAGCTAAACGAAACCCCTCCTCATGAGTTCCTCCTTCATGAGTATTAATATTATTACAGAATGAATAAATATTTGATTGATATCCATCATTATATTGCATACCAACTTCAATTGTAATTTCTTGTTGCATGTCTTCAACATAAATGATTTCTTCATGAATTGGAGTTTTATTTTTATTAATATAAGCTACATATTCTTTAATACCGCCTTCATAATAATATTCATGTTTACGATTTGCACCATTACGCTGATCCTCCAATGATAAACATAGCCCTTTGTTTAAAAATGCTAATTCCCTAACTCTTTGTCTTAGCGTATCATAATCATAAACAGTACCTTCTTTGAAAATAATCTTATCAGCTTTAAAAGTAACAATTGTCCCTGTAATATCTGAATCACCAATAATTTTTAATTCACCTACTGGTTTTCCACCATTTTCAAAACGTTGATAAAATTCATGACCTTCACGATGAACATTTACTTCCAGCCATTGGGATAAAGCATTTACAACTGAAGCACCAACACCATGAAGTCCACCAGATACTTTATATCCGCCACCACCAAATTTACCACCAGCATGTAATACTGTAAAAATGGTTTCAACAGTTGAAATTCCTGTTTTAGCATGAGTTCCTGTAGGCATCCCTCTTCCATTATCAATTACTTGCACTACATCATCATCTTTTAAAATCACACGAATATGACTTGCATATCCTGCTAATGCTTCATCGATTGAGTTATCAACTATTTCCCAAACTAAATGATGTAATCCTCTAATTGAAGTTGTTCCAATATACATTCCTGGTCTTTTTCTAACTGCTTCAAGACCTTCTAAGACTTGAATATCGGATTCATCATAACTATGTTCTACTTTTTCTTCTGACATTACGCAACCTCCTTGCCGCTTTTAATATAGATTTTTTTTGCTTTTTCTACTATTTGATGATTAATTCCATCAATTGAAGTAGTTGTTATAAAAGTTTGAATTTTCTGATTTAAAATATCTAACAGCATATTTTTTCTTGTTTCATCCAATTCTGATAATACATCATCCAATAATAAAACTGGATATTCTCCAATTTCATCCTTAATTAATTCGATTAAAGCAACCTTCATAGCTAAGACAATTGTTCTTTGCTGTCCTTGCGAAGCAAATAAATCAGCAATATTTCCATTCATATAAATTCCCAAATCATCTTTATGTATACCAATATGAGTTTGCATATAACGAATATCTCGTTGATGATTCTTTTTATACATTGATAAAATATTTTCATAATTTATTTCGTTTTTAAGAAAACAAAGATAACATAAATCAATTATTTCATCATCTTTTTTAGAAATCATCTGATAAATTAATTTAACTTTTTCACCTAATTTATTAATAAACTTAATTCGTTTCTTAATTAATTCTACTTGTAATTTAGCTAACTGCTCATCAAGAACTTCTAAATATTCATCACTATTCATATTCTTTTTATTCAATACTTTTAAATACTTATTTCTTTCTTTAAGTAAATTATTATATTTGCTTAAATTAAATACATATATTGGTGATATCTTCGAAAGTTCTAAATCAACAAAACGGCGACGATTACGTGGACCTCCCTTTACTAAATATAGATCATCGGGAATAAAAACTACTACATTTAAAAGACCAACATACTCACTTATCTTATAAATGTCTTGATCATCAATTTTAGCTCTTTTAAAATCATTACCAAGAATTATTTCTAAATAACGTTTTTTATTATTAGAAATAACTTCACCTTTTACTTTAGCAAAATCATAATCAAACATAATCATTTGTTTAATGATATGAGTTTTAAAAGACTTACCTACTGACAATAAATAAATAGCTTCTATCAAGTTTGTTTTACCTTGACCATTGTCTCCTATCAAGATATTAATATCTTGATTAAACTCAATAAAAAGACGATTATAATTTCGAAAATTACTTAAACTTAACGATTTAACTATCATTAATCAATAATAAAAGCTTCCCCATTAAATTCTATTTGATCAGCATTTCGAAGTTTTTTTCCTCTTCTAGTTTCAACTTCACCATTAACTAGAACCAATCCATCTTTAATAACCATTTTTGCATCAATACCACTTGAAACACAGCCTACAAACTTTAAAAACTGTCCTAAAGTTATATATTCATCTCTAATTTGAATTTTTTTCATAACTATCCTCTTTTTTATAAAAATATATCGTTATTATATCATAAATTATATTAAAATTCAAAAAAATAAGCATTTTAACGCTTTTTTTTATAAAAAGTAAAAAATGTTAAATTTTAATAAAATTCGCTCATATTTAAAATTTATCCACATATAATAAATATACCTAGTAAAAAAATACTTTCACGAAAGAAAAGCTACTAAAAGTAGCTTTAGAAAGTTCTTACAGGTAAAACTAATTGAATAACATCATCTTTTTCATAATCTTTGATAATGAATGGCTTCATTTCCCCAGTAAATAATATTTTAATTTTAGGTTCATTAAAAGCTCTAATTGCATCATTAGCATATTTAGAACTAAAAGAAATACTTAAAGGTTCTCCCTTATAAAAAGCATTATCTAAAATTTCTTCAACCGATCCAATTTCTTGCATATAAGAAGATAAAACTATTTTATCAGGATCCATATCAAGTTTAATAATGTTATTTTGTTCATTAGTTAATAAAGAAACACGATCAATAGCATTTAATAAATAATGAGTATCTAAGTCTAGTTCATAATCAAAACTATCAGGAATTAGACGATTAGTATCTGGAAAGCTGCCATCAATTAATCTTGTTTGAATTATATTATTATTAAACACATAAAGTACTTTACGATCAGAAACAAACATTTCAATCATTTCATCAGATTCAATAATTTTAGATATTTCGTCTAAAGACTTTTGAGGAATTGTAATATTAAAAGTTACATCTTCATCTAATGAAACTATCTTTTTAGCTAAACGATAACTGTCAGTAGCAGTACATTCTAACTGATGATTAGCTGCTTTAAAATTAATACCAGTTAAAATAGGTTTATTTTCTTTATCACTAGCAGCAAATTTAGTCTGAGAAATAATATCTTTTAGTATTAAAGAATTAAGTAATACTTTTGTTCCTGTTTTAGATAAATCTATTCTTGGATAATCTAATATATCTGTTCCATTTAAATCAAATTTAGAATTAGATCCAGAAATTCTTGTTAATGCTCCATCGATTGTATGAATACTAATTTCATCACTATCAATTTTTCTAACAATATCTAAAATATAACGAGAATTTAATACTACACCACCTGTTTGATTAATAATTAAATCTTCATCTTTTTCAATTCTGGTTTGAATTGTAATATCTGAATCACTACCAGTTAAAATTAAACAATTTTCTTGTAAATCAAATTTAATTCCTGTTAAAACTGGTAAAGGACTACGAATTGAAACTGCTTTAGTAGTTTTAGAAAGAGCATTTAATAATTTAAGTCTTTTAATTTTAAAATCCATAAGTTTTCTCCTTTTTGTATATATATATTTATTTTTTTATTAAATTTATTAATACTATTATACTGTGAATAATGTGGATAACATATAAAAGTATTGATATAATCAATATTTTTTATGTGGATAAAAGTGTGATTTAGTTGTGGAACAATTGTGTTTAATTAACATTTAATTTTTCCTTTAGCTTATTAATCGCTAATTTATAATCGGAATCTTTTTTTATCTTTGTCTCTACTCTAGCACAAGCTTTCATAACCGTAGAATGATCTCGATTACTAAATGTCATTCCTATTTCAGCAAATGTAATATCTAATAATTCACGCATTAGATACATACACATTTCCCTTGGTGTCGTTAATTTTCTTGTTTTGTTTTTAGAAATTAGCTGACTTATTGTTAGATAATAAAACTCTGCTGTTGTTTTTAAAATTAATTCTTTAGTTAAAACACTTTTAGGATTTTTAACAATTTTATCATCTTTAAATGATTCTAGAGCAAAAGCCATATCAATTGTATTAGTATGATTCATAATACTACAGAAAAATAATCTTTTTAAAGCACCTTCAAGACTTCTTATATCTTTACAATAATAATTCGCCATAAAATCTACAACATCATCTCTGATAATTAATGATGGGTTATCTAAATTTTCTATCTTTTTTTCTAAAATAGCACGTGCTGTTTCAAATTCTGGAGGATCAATTCCAAAACTTAATCCTGAGTTAAAACGACTTATTAATCTTGATTCTATTCCTTGAAGGTCTTCAGGCATTTTATCACTAGTTATAACAATTTGTTTATTATTATTGATGATTTCATTAAAAATATGAAAGAAAATTTCACTACTTTTTTCTTTATTAAAGAGGAATTGAATATCATCAATTAATAAAATATCAAGTATCTTGTATTTAGCATATATTTCATCGCCATCTTTACCCCTCATTGCACCAACTACTTCATCAACAAAATCTTTACTAGTTATATAACGAATTTTTAAACTAGGATTTATTTCTTTAGCATAATTACCAATTGCATTTAATAAATGAGTTTTACCTAATCCTGGGTTACTATATATAAATAGAGGATTAAAATTTGATCCTGGATTAGTAGATACTAATAAGGCTGCATTTTGTGCCATTCGATTAGAGCTGCCAACAACAAAGTTGTCAAAAGTAAGTTTTTTATTAAGATTGTCTCTAAATAGTTCCTTTTTTTCTTCAGTGATAGATTTTTTGAATTCATCTTCACCAATTATTTCTATAGTTACCGATGATGCCAGCATACCAGACAAGATATCTTCAATATCTTTTAGATTGTTTTTTATAGTTTCTATATTGAAAGAATAAGGGGTAGTTATTGTAACCTTATTGTTATTAATAGAAGCAATTTGTGCATTTCGAAAAACTGATTCCATAATTACCTTATCTATTTTACGTTCTTCAGGTAAATCTTGTTTTTCAAGTGTATCAAGGCATAACTGCCAAATTCTACTATTATCACGCATTATTTTCACCTCCGCATCATAATTATAAGCAAATAAATATTAAATTTAAAGTAGAATTGCAAAGGGGAAAAAGGATTCACAAAGTTATTCACAATATTTATTATATTTGATAAGGATTTTAGCACTTATTCACAAAATTCACAACTTTATTTGTGCATAAAAAAATATGTGAATGTGAAAATTGTGGATATATGAGGAATTAAAAAAGATGATTCACTAAAAGTTCACAAGTTAAGATTAATAATGACAAAGTTTTCAACGGTTTTTCACATATATTCACACTTAAAAATATAACGATATGAATATGTGCATAAGTATGTGTTTTTTTTGTATAACATTAAAATAATTTCTACATACAGTTATTAGTAATTATAATTTGATAATACAAAAAGAATAAAAATAGATAATTGTGCTTTTTGTATATTAAATTACATCATTATTACTTAATTCTATTAAATATTTTGTGTTATAATGAAATTAAGATGATTATAATACTTTTAATATATATTTCTATTTAACTGAATTATTTATATTTAATTATCATAAGTAGTTATGAAGGTAAAGGAAAGCAGGTGAAATATTTTAAATTTACAAATACAAATAATTTAGTTTTTAATAATATAATAAGATAATAAAAAATATATAGATAGAAGGGGAAATATGAAGAAGATACTAAAAAATATAGTCAAAAGTTTAGTAGTTGTTGCAATGATTATTAGTTATGTATCTATTAATGTTAGAGCTATTGAAACTAATGATGATATACCAAATGTAGCTTTAAATAAATTAACTATTGCTAGTAATGGAAATTCATCTCGAGCTGTTGATGGTAATAAAACAAGTTATTGGGATGGTGGTTTATATCCAAGTGAATTATTGGTAGATTTAGATCGATTTTATGATGTTTCTAAAATTGTAGTTATTCCATATTATAATGGAAGTCGTTATTATAATTACGAAGTTTATACAAGTGTTGATGGATTTAATTATGAAAAAGTAGGAGAAAAAACTGATAAAACTTTACAAACAGTAAATGGAGAAACTTATACATTTGAAACTAAAGTTACAAGATATGTTAAAGTTAAAATGACATATAATTCAGCAAATACAAGTGTACATATAAATGAATTGGAAGTTTATGGGGTTGAAAATTTAGATTATGAATTGCCAGAAACACCAAATGTAGATCCTAATGATCCAGATAATATTGCATATGGTAAGCCTACTAGATCAACTACTAATAGTAATTTTTCATCTCTTGTTGTAGATGGACAAGATTCTACATCATGGATTGGTGAAGATTATCCTAAATATGTAGATGTTGATTTATTAGAAAATTATGATATATCAAAAATTAAAGTATACATGCCTAAAGGAAATATTAAATTTGCTTATTCTTTATACGGAAGTTTAGATGGCGTCCATTTTGAACGAATTGCAGAAACAAAGCTCAAAGAAAGTAGTGAAGATGGAGATGAATTTAATCTTAATTTAGAAAATACATATCGTGTTATTAGAGTAAATGTTACTGCAAATTCAAATGGAGAAGGAGCAAATTCTCAGATTTCAGAAATAAAAGTTTATGGTACTAAAAGTGAAGTTGAAAAAATAGAAACACGTAAAGATTTAGAAATTGAATCATATGATGACTGGCTATTAAATAATTATAATGTTGATGTAAATGCGATTAGTAATGAAAATGGTAAATATAATATTGCTGATACTTTTAATGATGAAGATGTATTTACAGAGGTAAATGGAGTTATATCAAGAATATTGGGTGAAAAATATCTTGATTGGTTTACTTTTGAGTTAGCAAAAAATGATTCTGGAAAAGATTTTTATGAAATATCTTCTTTAAATGGAAAGATTCATATTAAAGGTAATGAAGGATTATCTTTAACAACAGGGCTAAATTATTTCTTGAAATATTATTGTAATGTTCATGTTTCACAACAAACGAAACAAGTGAAAATGCCAGAAACAATACCTGTGCTGGATAAGACTATTTATAAAGAATCACCTTATGAAATCCGTTATGCTTATAATTACTGCACATTATCTTATACAATGCCATTTTGGGGATATGATGAGTGGCAAAGAGAATTAGATTATTTTGCTTTAAATGGTGTTAATTTGATTTTGGATACTACTGCAACAGAAGCATTATGGATAGAATATCTACAAAATTATGGTTATGATATTGAAGAGGCAAAAGCGTTTGTATGTGGCTATTCATATAAAGCCTGGTGGTTAATGGGAAATTTAGAGTCTTATGGAGGACCAGTTAGTGATGAATGGGTTATTGATACAGTTCAAATGGCAAGAACAAATCAGCGTAAGATGTCAGTTTTAGGAATGAAACCTTGTTTACAAGGCTTTATGGGAGCAATGCCAGAACATTTTGGCGATATCGCTAATAAGACACTAATGGAAGATTATGGTTATGAAGATATTCGTCCATATATGGTTGAACAAGGGGACTGGTCTGGATTTACTCGTCCACCAATATTAAAAACAACGTATGATGGATATGATGGATTGGCACAAAAATTTTATGAAACTCAAGAATATATTTATGGACAAGCAACTAATTATTATGCTGGTGATTTAGCTCATGAAGGAGGAATTATTCCGCCAGATTTAAGTAAACCACAGATGTCAGCTTATATTTTAGATCAAATGATGGATTATGATAAAGATGCAGTATGGGTAATTCAATCGTGGTTATCAAATCCTAATCCTGAAATTTTAGAGGGATTTGGTGATAATAAAGAAGATCATGTTCTTGTTTTAGATTTAGATGCAACTGAAAATCCTCATTGGAGTAACACGACAAATTGGAATGGTAAAGAATTTGGAGGAACTTCATGGATATTTTGTATGTTAGATAATTATGGTGGAAGAACAGGAATGCATGGTGAGTTAGAATATTTAGCATCTCAGATTACAAAAGCAAATAGTGAATCTAATCATATGAAAGGAATTGGAATAACACCAGAGGGAACACTTTTAAATCCTGTTAATTATGATTTGTTTTGGGAAATGGCTTGGGAAAGTGAAGCCAAAGATACAGAGACTTGGTTAAAAGAATATATAACTAGACGTTATGGTGAATATTCACAGAATTCATGGGAGGCATGGAAAATTTTATTGTCTACTGCTTATGGTGCTAATAATGAAGATGGTAGTGCTAAATATCATACAGGGAATGTAAATTGTATTACAAATATGCGTCCATCATTTAGCCCAGAAATTGTAATAGGAGATTATAAATTAACATATGATCCAACTAAATTTGAAAAAGCAGCTAGTTTATTAATGAATGATTTTGATAAATTCAAAAATAATGAGTGTTATATTTATGATGTTGTTGATATATTAAGACAAACTTTAGCAAATAGCCAGGTTGAATTTTTTGAACGAATAAATGAGGCTTATAGTACTAAAAATTATGAAATATTTAAAAAATATAAAGATAAATTATTAAATAGTATTTTATTAATAGATGAAATTGCTGGTTTTGAAAAAGACTCATTATATGGTACATGGATATCAAAAGCTTCTAATTTTTACAATGATCCTCGAAACAGTAAAACATATGATGATTATTCAAAAGATATGATGATAATTAATGCTAAGGCAATTGTAAATATCTGGAGTTCTAAAACGTTACAAACATATGCTCATCGACAATATAGTGGATTAGAACGTGATTACAATTATCCAATGTGGAAATTATGGTTAGATCGATTGGATACTGCAATTGAAACTGGTAACTTTGTGGCGCCATCAAGCAATCAAGATTATTTTAATATTGGATGGAATGTTGTAACTAATAATGAAGATTATTCAACTGTAGTAAAAGATGTAAATGGTAATCAAGAATATCGTGGTCTTAATGAAATATATGTAGAAATTTTTGATAGTTATTTAACTGGACAAGCACAAAAAGATAAGATTATGGATGAAAATATAGCACCAGAAGGAACTGCTTATGCAGATACAACTTTAGGAAATTATACTGCTGATCATATTAATGATAATAATACTGGTTCAATGTGGATTGCTAAGACTTCAGCTATCCCTGTTAGTGCAGGAATTAAATTTAATCAGGAACAGTTAATTTATGGTTTACAGCTTGTCTTTGAAACACGCCCAGTATTGGGAAATAACATAATGAAATTCTTTATTGAAACTAAAGATAATAATGAAAATTGGGAAAAGATTTATAGTGGGCAAAGCTATAATGAAGAAGAAAAATCCTATACTATAAATATTCCATTAGATGAACCTAGATTAGTTAATGATATAAAGATTACTTATGAAACTAATGGAGGAATTTATCCAGCTTTATGTGAAATGAAAGTTTATTCAAGTAAAGGAATTCAATTGATTGATGGAACATCAATGTTTATTGAAAATGAAACTTTAAATGGAGTAAAAGATGGAATAACAGTAGCTGAATTATTATCAAACTTATATGCTGGAAGTGGTAATTTACAATGTGTTGAAAATGGTAATATATTATTAGATGATGCCATTGTTAGTGATCAAACAATAATTCAACTAATTAAGGATGAAAAAATTATTGATGAATTAAAGATATCACTTGCAAGTAATTTAACTAATCAATTAAATAAATTATTAGAAGAAACAAAAGCATTAGATGAGGATATTTATTCAAAATTAAGTTATAAAGTACTTTTAAAAGCTATTGATAAAGCACAAAATATTATTAATAATTCAAGTAGTACTAGTGATGATTATAAAGATGCTATTGATACATTAAAAAATGCCATTAATAATTTAGTAGATATTAGTAAGTTAAAAAATAATCTAGTTATTTTAGAAAATGAAAATAAAAATGAATATATAGATAAATATTTTGATAAATATAAATACTATTATCAACAAGCAAAAGATATTTATAATAACATTGATACAGCTACAAATGATGTGATATATAAGGCAGAGGGTTATCTTGAATTAGCAAAAAATTATCTTATCCATGAAAATAATACTAATATAGCTCCCCTAGGAACACCATACGCTGATAATGAACTGATGAGTTCTTATTCAAAAGAGAAGATAAATAATGTTAATTTTGAAGATTGCTGGGTTGCAAATACAAAAATAAATTTACCAGTATCAGGTGGAGTAACATTAGATAAGAATTATTCAGTAAATTATATAAAAGTTGTTTTTGAAGAAAATGGATACCGTAATACTCAATTAGGTTTTGAGGTTTCTGTACAACAAGAAAATGATGAATGGAAAAAAGTTTATACTAACTCTACAGGGGCAAAAAATGGTTATACATTTATCATTGATATGAATGGTGAAGTAATAAAAGATGTTAAAGTGACAATTACTTCATATGCTACTGATGCTGGTTCTCCATATCCAGGAGTATCAGAAATTGAAGTACATCAAACAAGTAATAATTCAAATTTAAAAGATAATCTAAGTTTGGTAAATGAAAAAATATTGTCTGGTTATGATGAAAATCATGTTACAATTACAAGCTGGATGGAATTTGAAGAAATATATAATAAAGCTCAAATTATATGTAAAAAAGATACATATAATCAAGAAACAATTGATCTAACTAATGCAAAATTAATTGAAATGGCTGATAAACTAGTTTTAAGAGGGGATGTTACTGAGCTTATTAAGTTGGTAGCTCAATGCCAGGAATTAGATCAAAAATTATATACTGAAATAACATGGAATAATTTTAAAGAACAATTAATAAATGCAAAACAGATTATTTTAGATAATAGTGATTCAAGTCAAGTAGATGTTGATAATGCATTATCTTTATTACAGGAAGCAAAAGATAATTTATTAATGGTTGCTAATGATAGGGATAAAATAGCACTATCAATTGCAATAGAAATGGCAGAAAGTGTTAGCTTAGAAAATGTAGTACCAGCAGTAGTAGAAGAATTCAATGCAGCATTAGAAAATGCTCAAACAGTTTATGCAAATGATAATGCAACACAAGAAGAAGTAGATAATGCATTTACTAGATTAGCTAGTGTAATGCATATGTTAGAATTCTACAAAGGAAATAAAGAATTATTACAAAAACAAGTAGATCAAATCAATGTATTAGAAGCAGATAAATATATTGAGTCAACATGGAATGCGATGTTACCAGTATTAGAAAAAGCAAATGAAGTATTAGGTAACGAAAATGCAATGCAGGAAGAAGTAGATGAAGTATATACAGAATTAGTAAAAGCATTTGTCAACTTAAGATTAAAACCAAATAAAGATTTATTGGCAGATTTAATCAATAAGGCAAATGGACTAAACAGACAAAACTACAGTGCAGCATCATTAAAATTAGTAGATGTTGAAGTAGAAAAAGCAACTGCAGTATTAAATAATTCAGAGGCAACAAAAGAAGAAGTAGAAGCTGCAGTAGCAGAATTAACAAAAGCATTGGCAGGATTAGAAGCTAATTCAGTAAAACAAGGTGATAAAACAGTAAGTATAAAAACAGGAGATGAAACATCATTAGGAATGTTAATGAGTTTAACTGGATTAAGTTTATTAAGCTTTATTGGATATGTATCGATTAAAAGAAAAGAGGATTAAAATATGAGCATCTAGTTTAATAACTAGATGCTTTTTTCAGCATAATATCTAAAACGACTTTTTTATGGTGAATGTAATAAATTAAAACAGTATAAAACAAAAATTTAGTTAAATTTCAAAGAGAAATTTTATATATATATAAAATAATATTAAAGATTAATGTTCTAATAGTAAAATTATGTAAATAAATATATGATTATATAATATTTAATATATTTCTATTGATTTATTCATAAATATAAAAATTCAATAGCTATTTCATATGTTTATCCTACTTTTTCCGTTAATTTCATTGACTTAATAGGCTTTTTCATATAAAATGGGGGAGCATATGTTATTTGTATAAAAAGTATAAAAATTTTGGAGGTGTAATTAATGAAAAGAACATATCAACCAAATAAAAGAAAAAGATCAAAAACTCATGGTTTTAGAGCTAGAATGGCTACTGTAGGAGGAAGAAAAGTACTTGCACGTCGCCGTAAAAGAGGAAGAAAAGTCTTATCTGCTTAAGAAAAATCCACTTTACGGTGGGTTTTTTTTCTAAAAAATTATGAAAAAAGAATATCGGGTTAAAAAAAATGAAGATTTTAGCCATATTATTAAACATAAACAAAGTTTGGCTAATCGTTCATTTATAATTTATTATGTCAAAAATGATTTAAATCATGCTCGTATTGGAATATCTGTGAGTAAAAAATTAGGGAAGGCAGTAATTAGAAATAAAATTAAGCGACAAGTTCGAATGATTGTTCAACAAACAATAAATTTTAATGATAATTATGATTATATTGTGATTGTAAGAAATAAATATTTAGATTTAGATTTTATTTCTAATCTAAATGAGCTAAAATATTTATATAAAAAAATATTAAAAAGGATGGAAAATTAAATGGTATTAGATAACAAGACTAAAAAAATCTTAAAAGTATTTTGCTTGGTTTTCTTAGTTGCTATTCTAACAGGATGTGCACAGAATCTTGATAAAAATGGTGAATTAATTGCTTCTAGAGCAATAACTATGTCTACCCCTTGGTCATTGAGTGCAGGGTGGTTTGATTTCTTATTTGTTATCCCATTAGCAAAAGGAATCTTATTTATTGATCAATATTTAGGAAATGTAGCTATTGGAGTAATTGGAATTACTATTGTTGTTAATATTATTACTTTACCAATTATGATCAAATCTACAATATCAACTCAAAAAATACAGTTGTTACAACCAGAAATGGAAAAGATTCAACGTAAATATAAAGGTCGTAAAGATCAAGCTTCACAAATGCGTCAAAATGCTGAAATCCAAAATTTGTACAAAAAACATAATGTAAGTATGTTTGGTTCATTTTCAACTTTTCTAACTTTACCAATTATGTTTGCGATGTGGCAAGCAGTACAAAGAATCGATATTTTATATAAAACATCAATTTTTGGCATTAATTTAGGTGATAAACCAATTAATCATATCATGGAATTTAGTGTTGGATATATTGTGCTATTATTATTAGTTGCAGGATCTCAATTCTTTGCGATACAGATTACCCAAATTATGGCAAAACGTTCACCAAAGTATCGTCCTAGTCAACAAATGAAGTCAATGAATACTATGAATAATGTAATGACAATATTTATTGTTTATTTAGCAGCAACTATGCCTGCAGCAATGTCTTTATATTGGATTACAACTAATGTTATTAATATTGTTAGAACTATGTATATTCAATTTTTCCACATTGAAAAAGCACAAAAAGAAATTGATAATTCAGCTACTAATTTCATAAAAAAATAAAAAAGTAGGTGAATAAAATGATGAAAAATTATACTGCAAAAACAGTACAAGATGCTGTTAATCTAGCTTGTCAGGAGTTAGGTGTAGCAATCGATGAATTAAATTATGAAGTAATTAAAGAAACAAAAACGTTTTTTACAAAAAAGGCAGAGATTGAATGTTATACAATTTCTATGGTTCAAGAGTATATTGAAGAATATGTACGACGTTTTATTAGTGAAATGGGATTTGAAATTGAAACTGTATCATATCTGCAAGATGGTCGTATTTATTGTAATATTAATACAAGTAACAATTCTATTTTAATAGGTAAAGCTGGTGTTATTTTAAGAGCAATCAATTTTATTGTAAAAAATGCAGTTAGTACTACATATAAAAAGAGAATTGAATTAAGTATTGATATAAATGGTTATAAAGAAGATCGTTATAAAAAAGTATCATCAATGGCAAAAAGATTTGGAAAACAAGTATTAAGAACTAAAGCTGAAATTAAACTTGATCCTATGCCTGCTGATGAACGTAAAGTAATGCATCAGGAACTTTCAAATTTTGAGCATATTAAAACAGAAAGTCATGGTGAAGGAAAAAATAGACATATGGTTATTTCATATGTTGAATAGAACACATGTTAATCATGTGTTTTTTCTATAATGAATAAAAAAATTATTAGAATATGTTTAAGGATTAGTTAAATAAAATATGTTTGTTTAGAGGTTTAAAAAGTATGTACTAATAATTAAATTATATTAACTATGTGGTTAAAATAAATATTGGTTTTAAGGATAATGATTTATATAAAAAATATTTATCTTAAATATACTTTAAGAAATGATATCTTACTAGTGTAATCGAGTTTTAATCGCCTGAATTATAAGTTTTTGATTGAAGATGTGAAACAAAGTAAGACTAAGCAAAGGAATGAATTTAGAGGAATTGTGATAGAAATATGAATGTGATTGTTTTGCACACTTAAATTATACATAAGGAGTTCTTTTATATTGTAAAAAAAGTGATAAAATCAATATGATTTTGATTTTAATATGTATACTTTCATCTAAGTATAGTCAAAATTTAACTGTGAAATTTGAGATTATAAGCTATAATAATAATATTAAATCATTTTAGCAAATATAGGATAAATCGTTATTTTTTAAGGATAAATTGTATACAATAATAGTTGAAAATATGTGATTATAGTAATATAATTTAATTAAGAAAAAATATATGGTGATGTAAATTTGATAATTGATGATAATAAGATCTTTATAGTAAAAAACAAATAAAGGGGAGAAAAATTATGAAAAAAAATTACTATAAATGCCTTATTACTAGTATTTTATGTGCAACATTAATAACATTTACTTCTTTTGTGCCAATAAATGGGATGAATAATACTATTGAGTACGACATTTCTGAATTTAAAATTTTTGAAGATTATATTTTTGAATATGATATAATTAATATTAATTACGAAAAAGTAGAAATCGAAAAATACACTTATCCTAATAATACTGCTTTATTAGTAATAAAAGAAAAAGGAGAAATTACAAAATTTAATTTATCATCAAATTATAATTTACTTAAAGATAATTTGGGCAATAAAAAAGAGATAAATCAAAAAACTAGAGCAGGTTTGGAAGAAAGATATCTCACAACATTTAAGTCTACAGATCATGTTACTCCTAAAAATGCATCTTACTCAGCTATTTTAGGGGCGGTTAGTGCAGTATTAGGTTTTGCTGGTCTTCCTGGTAGTGTAGCAACAGGAATAGCATCATTGTTATTTGGTTTAAATGCATCTTCTATTGAAGCATGGATAACTACTGAAAGAAAATTTTACGAAGTGTATGATTCAACAGGGTATTTTTTAGGCTATTATAAAGTCTACTATACTATAAAAACAGAAGCAAAAGTGAATGGAAAAAGACAGTTGATAGATACAAAAAAAGGAAATTATGAAACAACATTTCCAGGATAAAAATAATTTTAATGGAGTATATTTATGAATATTTACAGAAAGATTGGAATTTTTACATTATTATTATTTGGGATTTCTTTTACACTCTTGTTATCTAAAGGGGTATTACTCGAAGCACTGCATTTTATGTTTTTTATTGTAGTTGTAGTCATTAAAGATATATGTATTGATGCAAATTTAGATGAAAGCAAAAAAACTAGAGCAGTAACTTGGATTGTATTTAGTGATTTACTTGGTATTACCTTAGCATTATATGATTTTGTTTTTACAAATTATATTCTAGGTGTAGTACAAATAATACTTATAGTATTTATAACTTATATAGATATTAAGATTTTAAAAAAATAACATGTAAAATTAAAGATCTTATGAGATAATTTTAATTGAATTTATATAACCTATATAATAATTCTAAGAAATATCTTCTAATGATAGAATAAATAGAAATGATTTATGATAGAAAAATAAATTATTTGGGTTTTGGTTTAAATAAACTTAAACAATCTAAAGAAAGATATTTTATTTTGATACTAGTCTAAATAAGTCTTTAAAATAACGGCTAATCAGATAATTTAGGTGTTAACCTAAATTAAATAATGTTTTAATTTTAATAGGGAACAACCGTAGTTGGTTATTCCCTTTTTTTAGTATGCTGGGCATGGATTCAGTTGGAAATAAACTAACTACAAGATGTTGATAGTGATGTCATGGGTGGAGGAATTGATGTAGCGATTTTTTTGAGTATATGAACAGAAATCTGATGAGGTTAAATGGTGGATAAGGTTGCACAACAAATCGAAATCCAAAAGATAGATGTAAAACCAAAGCAGTAAATCAGGCTATTGTGGAAGAAATAGTGTTCGTATTTTACTTCGAGAGGTCTTATGGACGAGGAAGTCTGGTAAATTTTAAAACAGTGATAGTACCTCCAGTCGAAAAAGGTTTACAATAAGAAGTCAGTGAAATAATGGCTGGAAAGAAAACTATTCTTGAAAGTTAGTGTACCAAACTAAATAATATTACTATCACAATATTATGGATAGAGAATTATCAAATAGATAACAACTAGTATTGCTATATATTTTTCTTTAGACTATAATCATTGGTAGAAGGTGATTGAATGAATAAAAATAAATTATTGGTGTTTTTTATTATAAATGGATTATTTAATTTAGCAGCTAATTATGCACATCCTATTACTCCAACAGTAATTAAGAATTTAGAATTAGGTGATTATATGTTTGGAGTAGCTTATGGAGCTATGATAGGATTGAATTTTTTATTTTCTCCGTTTTGGGGAAAACTAAACGAACAAATTAATAGCAAAACAACTATGTTTATTTGTAGTCTTGGATATGCAATTGGGCAAATTTTATTTTGGCAATCAACATCACAAAATACAATTATTTTTGCAAGAATGTTTTCAGGTGTTTTTACAGGTGGATCTTATGTAAGTTTTTTAACATATGTTGTTAATGTCAGCCCTCCTGAAAAAAGGGGACAAAATTTAACTATTTTAGCAACAGTGGCTAGTGTTTGTGCATCTTTTGGTTATTTTATAGGAGGAATGCTTGGTGAAATTTCTATTGATTTAACCTTTGCAACTCAAGCTGTTACTTTGGCTGGTTGTGGAATTTTATTTTTCATATTTTGTAAAAAAGATATAGCTTCACCTGTTAAACAAAAATTTAGTGTATTAATAAAACAAGCAAATCCATTTAATTCTTTTAAACAAGCAAAAATATTTATGGATAAAAAATATTTTATAATATTTACAATTTGTTGTTTAGCATATTTAGGGTTTACAGCTTTTGAACAAAGTTTTAATTATTATATAAAGGATATATTTAATTTAACATCTGCTTATAATGGGGTAATAAAAGCTGCAATTGGAATCATTTCATTAGTTGCGAATGGAACTATATGTTTATGGATTATAAAAAATACCAATGTTTCTAAATCATCAATGTATATATTATTATTAAGTAGTATTACTATGATAGGCGTTTTAGCAACAAATAATATAATTATTTTTATTATCATGAATGTTATTTTCTTTGCTTTAAATGCTATTATTATTCCTGTAACCCAGGATCTTGTGGCAAGTCGTTCTAATGATAATAATAGTAGTATTGTAATGGGATTTTATAATGCAATTAAATCATTAGGTGGAATAATTGGAGCATTGATGGCAGGTTTCTTTTATACATTCAATCCTCGTTTACCATTTATCTTTGGTCTAATAGCTTTTCTTTTGGCAACATTTTTATCATATTATTATTATAAACGAAATACCAAATATCGAAATTAAAACATAATTATAAATGTAGAATAAAATTACTTTTTGATGTTTAGAAAATATTAAGGTATATAAAAAGATGCAAATTATTTTGCATCTTTTTCACATCCAAATATAATATTAGCACTTTTACGAGCCTTAGTAAGAACATCCATAACAATCTTTGAATGTTCAAGCATTAGATCACAAGTATTAAAATCTCTATTATCAATATACTTAGAGATATTTTTAAATTCATCATACATTCGATGATTATTACTATTTACTTCAATACTTTCATTTATTTTATCATTCTTAATAATTTTTACATCACTAAGTACACTAGTAGGTCCTTCAATTTTAATACATCCTAAATCCCCTTGAATTGTTGATGAAATAGGAGCAGCACAATCTTTGGCGCCAATACAAACTGCCTTGAATGTTGGATATTCTAAAATAATAATTCCTGAAGTATCAATTCCTCTTTCGATATTAGCAAAATATTCAACATTTTCTGGTTTACCGAATAGACCAATTACAAAATGTAAATTATAAACATTTAAATCCATTAATGCTCCACCTGACATATTAATATCGAAAACAGGTAAAATCTCACCTTTTTTAAATGCGTTATAGCGTGAAGAATATTGGGAATAATTACATGAGATAAGACTAATTTTTCCAAGTTCATTTAATCTATCTTTAATATTTTTATAAGTAGGTAAATATTGATTAGTAATTGCTTCAAAAAGAAGGCATTTTCGTTCTTTTGATAAGGCAATCAACTCATCTAATTCATCTATATTTGAAGTAAATGGTTTTTCACAAATAACATGTTTATTATGTAATAAAGCTTTTTTTGTGTATTCATAGTGTAGATGATTTGGTAAAGCAACATAAACAGTATCAATTTCCTCATCATTTAATAAATCATCATAATTGTAATATGTTTTTTTTATCTGATATTTGTTTGTGAGAGCTTCAATCTTTTCTTGTGACTTTTTTCTTCCTAAAATAGCAATTAATTTAATTTTTTCAATAGTGTCAACAAAAGAGAGTAAATCCTGAACAATCATACCACTACCAATAATTCCAAGTTTCATTTTAATTTCCTCCATATATAATTATATTATAACATTGATTTAATGTATAAATTAACAAAAATTTATGATAAAATACAAAAGATAAAGGAAGGTGATATTTTGAATGAAGATATAATAGTTGCAATTGCAACTAGTCGTTTAGAAGCTGCAATCTCAATAATTAGAATAAGTGGACCTGATTGTATAGCCTTTGTTCAAAAATTCTTTACAGGAAAGATACTTAAAAAACCTACACATACAATTAATTATGGATATATTGTAGATGAAGGGAAAAGAATAGATGAAGTTTTAGTTAATATTTATCGTGGAAAAAAGACTTTTACTGGTGAAGAAATGGTTGAAATTAATTGTCATGGTGGTGTATATATAACCTCACAAGTATTGAATGTATGTATAAAAAATGGTGCTCGGATGGCTGAGCATGGTGAATTTAGTAAAAGAGCTTTTTTAAATGGGAGAATAGATTTATCACAAGCTGAAGCAATTAGTGATATTATTACTGCTAAAAATAGTTATGCTACTGATTTAGCATTAAAAGGAATAACTGGAAATATTAGTAATTTTATTGAAGAATTAAAAGAAGATTTGATTCAGATTATTACACAAATAGAAGTTAATATTGATTATCCCGAATATGATGATGTAGAAGAGTTAACTGCTTCATCATTATTACCACGAAGTAAAAATCTTTTAAAAAAGATGGATAAGATATTAAATGATTCAAAGAATATTAAATTAATCAAAGATGGTATTAAGACAGTTATTATTGGACGGCCAAATGTTGGGAAAAGTAGTTTATTAAATGCATTATTACAAGAAGAAAAAGCTATTGTTACAAACATTGCAGGAACTACAAGAGATATTGTTGAAGGAAGTATTAGTATTGATGGGATTATTCTTAATATGATTGATACTGCTGGAATTCGAAAAACAGATAATATAATTGAAAGTATGGGTGTTGAAAAGTCAAAAGAATTAATTCATCAAGCTGATTTGGTGTTATTGGTTATTGATGGTTCAGTAAAATTAACTGATGAAGATAAACAATTAATAGAATTAACTAAAGATATAACAAGAATAATTGTTATTAATAAAACTGATCAAGAAATTAAGGTAGAATTACAAGGGGTAAATATAAGTGCTAAAGATAATAATATTGATACTTTAGTAAGTGAAATTAAAACAATGTTTGAATTAGGTAGCATTATTGATAATAATGATTATATTTTAACCAATGTTCGTCAAACAATGCTATTACAGCATGCTAATCATTCATTAAAACAAGCTATTGAAGCAATGGAAATGTATATTCCCACAGATTTAATTGTTACTGATTTGTATGAATGTTGGAGTAATTTAAAAGAAATATTAGGAGAAAAAGCAAAAGAAGATTTATTAGATGAGTTATTTAAACGCTTTTGTATAGGTAAATAAAATGGATAAAAATCAAATATTGTCAGTACGATTTTTAGGTTTTTCTAAATATCTTGGAATTATTGCAATAATATCATTTATAATTTTTCTAATTATTAATGCTTTTAATATTGGCAATGATATATTATTTTGGATTAGTTATGCATTATTGATGGTTTCTTTTATAGGAGCTATTCAGTCAATATGTTTATATTTTATAGGTAAATACTATGGTAAAAATGCTAAGTAGGTGATTGAATGGAAAATATTTATAAACAGATTGATAGCATATTTGAGCATGGTTTAATACAAAGTGGAATTAGTATTTTAATATTTATAGTCATAATTTTAGTGGTTAACAAAATAATTAATAGATTATTAAAAAAGAAATTTACTGATCCTCTTAAATTAGTTTTTCCAATGCGAATAAAGAAAGTAGTTATAATTACTATTATAATTGCAATTATAATGGGTGAAATTACTTTCACAAACTCAATTATTAAAGCATTGTTAGCTAGTGGAGGTATTTTAGCAGTAGTGGTTGGGTTAGCATCTCAAGAAGCTGCAAGTAATATAATTAATGGTTTTATGATTATTACATATAAGCCATATAAAATTGGTGATTTGGTAAATGTTAGAGAATATAATGTAATTGGAACTGTAATTGATATTTCGATGCGCCATAGTATTATTGAAACATTTGAAAGAACTCAAGTAATTATTCCTAATACAGTTATGAATAAAGCAATTATAGAAAATGTTTCTAATGTTAAAACTCAAAAGGCTAATTATTTATTTTTAGAGGTTTCTTATGAAAGTGATTTACAAATGGCAATTAAAATTATCCAAGAAGAAGGAGCAAAACATCCATTATGTATAGATGGAAGAAGTAAATCACAAAAGAAAAAACAAGAATCAGCAGTAAAAGTTCATTGTGTTGAATTTAACGATAGTGGTATTCAATTAAGAGCTACATTCTTGTCAAAAGATAGTGCCTCTGGGTTTCAATTATTATCAGATTTACGTTTGAGTATTAAAGCTCGATTTGACCAAGAAGGAATAGAAATTCCATATCCACATCGAGTAGTAATAAGTGAAACAAAAGATAAAATTACAAAAACTGTTATATAAACAGTTTTTTATTAGTTGTATTTGATTTTAAAAGTAATCCTCCTGATTATTTTGTATAAAATAATAGGAGGATTATTGTATGAGTGAAGTAATTGGTTATCAAAATGATTTAGTTAAATTTAATAACGATCTTTTCTTTAAATATCTTCTTTCCAGAGATACTGCTGAATCCAAAATGTTAAGAAAGTACATCGTTAAACTTGTTACCAATATCGACTGTAAAAAAATGATTGTTAAAAATCCTGAAATCAATCAAAATACTGTTCTCGCTAAAAATATTATTTTAGATATTTGTGCTGTTGATGAAACTGGCAGAGTTATTGATATTGAAATGCAGATGGCAGGCAGCAGTAACAGCGAATCAGCAAGATTTCAGTTTTATGGAGCCAGACTCTTAGTAGAACAGTTAGATGCAGGTGAGAAGTATAATATGTTAAGACCAGTATACCAAATCATCTTTATCAATGATGATGACGATTGTTTGATTAGGAATTATGCATATAGAGACAGTGAAGGAAAGATGGAAAAAGGTAATCTAAACTATCGCTATTTTATTAAGATGAAACATATTGAAAAGATCTTAAAAGAAAAAGAAGTTAAAGAACTAAATGATTTGGAAAGGTTATGTTATCTGTTTATAAAGAATGAATATACTGATATAATAAAAGAGAAAGAAGAAGACATAATCGGGATGGTGATAAAGATGTATGACAAGTTTAGGAACAATGAGCCAATGTGGTCGATAGCGAATCAGTTAGCGTTAGCAAGAATAAGAACAGAATCATTTAAAGATGAGTATCATAATAAGGGATTAGAAGAAGGGATTGAAATAGGTATAAAACAAGGGCTCGAAAAAGGAATAGAACAAGGGGAAAAACAAGGAATAGAAAAAGGAATTGAGATAGGAAAAAAAGAGATGTTTATTGAAATGATTAAAGAACAGATTGAGGGAAGATATCATCAAGAATGTAGAGAATGGATAGAGGGATTAAGTGAAAAACAGTTAAAGTTAATAAACAAATATATATTTGAAGAAGATGAATTTGAAGTATTTAAACAAAGGATAGATAATAGTAATTAATGTTAAAAAAAACCGATTTTAACCTATATGGTTATGATCGGTTTTTAATATATTTTGGTGAATTGTTAATTTTATTTTAGTAACACGATTATTTTTAATACTAGTAATTTTAAATGTCAAGTTTTCATATGTTATAGTATGTTCCTGATTTTCATCAGGAATTTCTCCTAATAAATGAAGAACAAAACCACTAATAGTATCATGATTAATTTTATTTAGATTTAAATCTAATTCATCAATAAGATCAGAAATTAAATAATTACCATCAATTAAATAGTTATAGTCATCTATTCTTTGAAGTTTGGGTTCATCATCATGATCATATTCATCTTCAATTTCTCCCATAATTTCTTCAATTAAATCTTCAACAGTAACAATTCCTGAAAATCCACCATATTCATCAACTAAAATAGCAATATGTTGATGATCTTCTTGTAATTCTTTAAATAAATCATCAATATTTTTTGTTTCTAAAACAAAATATGGTTTTCTTAATAATTTACGAATATCAACATTATCAAAACCAACTTTACGAGCTTCAATTGAAAAATCTTTCATATTTAAAATACCTATAATATTATCAATTGAATCATCATAAATAGGGATACGAGTATATTGCATAGTCATCATCTGATCAATATTTTCACTTAGTGGATCGTTTATATCTATACAATAAACATCGGTTCTAGGGGTCATAACGTTCAACGCTAGACTATCATCAAACTCAAAAATATTTGTTATCATATCAGTTTCAATTTCATTAAAAACACCATTTTCTTGTCCACTTTCAACCATTGAACGAAATTCTTCACGTGATAAAGATTCTTCAACACTTTCATCATTCATTTTAAAAAGTTTTAAAACAAATTTAGTCGACCAAGATAAGATTTTAATGAATGGACTCGCAATCTTACTAATAATTAAAATTGGTTTGGCACAAAACATTGAATACCATTCAGCTTTTTGTAAAGCAATTCTTTTAGGAACTAGTTCGCCAAAAATTAAAGTAATAAATGAAATTAAAATAGTAATCAAAACTACTGCAATAGTATCAGCATATGGAATAGTCCAACTTTTTAATAGGTTAGCTAGGCTAACAGAAATACCAGTTGCAGCACTTGCAGAATTAAAGAATCCAGCAAGAGTAATTGCTACTTGAATAGTTGATAGAAAGTTAGTAGGTTGTTCTAGTAGTTTTTCAACTAACTTTGCTTTTTTATTACCTTCTTCACTTAAACGACGAATTTTATTTTTGTTTACTGAAACAATAGCCATTTCACTAGCTGCAAAGTATGCATTAATTAAAGTAAGAATAATAATTAAAACTAATTGTAATGTGATTGAAGACTCGGGGTCAGCATCCATAAATTAAAACACTCCTTTTTTATGTAGTTAAATTTTATGGAAATAATTCTATCAAATTTATATTAAAATGTAAATGATTCTAAAAAGTGAAGATTGTTAAGTTTTTATTAAATTATAAAGTGATAGGTCTATTAATAGTTATGCATTAAAATAAAATCTAACACCATTTTTTATATTCACTGCACCATATCTAAATTGGTGTAAATCTAGTATTGCTTTACAAATAGCTAAGCCTAATCCCGTACCATCTGGATCATCTTTAATAAAGCTCATCCAGATATTTTCTAATTTATCATTATTAATATGAGATCCAGTATTTTCAATGATTAGAGCTTTATCTTTAATAATTACTTTTATAGTCCCTAAATTATTAGTATGCTTAATAGCATTAGTTAAATAGTTATTAATCACCATTTCTATTTTAAATTTATCACCAATTATTATTGATTCATCATCATAAAACTCAATTTTTATTTTTTTAATTTTCAATAAATAAGTTAAATTATCAATAATAGGTGTTACTAACTCACCTAAATTAATTTTCTCTAATTTTAATTCAACATGACTTGATTCTAATTTTGATAGTTCCAACATAGCTAATACTAAACTATTTATTTTTTTGTTTGTTCATTGATAATAGAAAGATATTTTTCTTTTTTTATATTATCATCACAATCTTCAATTAACTCACTATAACCATTAATAATAGCTAAAGGGGTTTTTATTTCATGAGTGAAATTAGCAATAAAATCTTTACGAGTATTTTCAAGTTTTTTTATTTTAACTATATTTTCATTTAGACTATCAATATTGGCCTTAATAGTATTATTCATTATATTAATATTATTAATTAATGAACCTAATTCATCATTTGATTTAATAGGTAATTGTTTTGTAAAATCACCATTAGTTATTTCTTTAGTTCGTTGTTCAATTAATTTAATAGGTTTAGTAATAATTTTTGAAGCAATAAAACTAATTAAAATGACAAATGAAACAGATAATAAATAACTATAAATATTATCATTTAAATACTCAAAAAAGATATTTTTATTCAAATCAGGATACAAGCCAACTTTTAAAATATATCCAAATGGTTGATAGTTATTATCTTCAATAGCAGCATATGAATAAACAACTGTAGTATTATCTTGTTCAAAATAGTTTTCTTCATAAGAATTATTAACTTTAGATTTAATCTTATTTTTAAAGAAAGGATATGTAAGAAGATAATAATTATCAATAGGTGTAACTTCGTTTTCTTCAACATGATAACAAGGAGAACTAATGTTATTAATATAAATATTTTCGATATTATCATTAGTTTTGTTTGATAATATAGTATCTCCTATTTTTAAATAATCAGGTTCTTCGATATATATTTTTTTATCAATAATTTCACTATTAGTTGTAGAAACTTCAATATCAATACCAGAGTGCCAATTATTGTTTATTATTTTAATAATCTCAAGAAGCATATCTGGAGTTATACTAAAATAGATGACTTCTTTATTATTAGACAGCTCTATATAATTATTTCTGTAAAAGATAATATTATCACTACTACCAGCACAAATTAAATTACCATCTTTATCAGCTATTAAAGTATATTGTTCTTTAGCTAAGTTACGAACTGTTTCCAATTCTTTCTTATCTTCATAGGTTTTGTAGAAGGCATAAAAATGTTGTTTTACATTCTCATTATTAGTAATCACATTTTCTAATTGGCTAATATCAATATCTTCATGATTTAAGGCAGCATCATAAATACTAGCTTTTATATTATCAACATATTTATTACTAATTAACTTTTCTTTAATAGAAGCATTTTTATAACGATTAAAACCTTGAAAAGCTTCAAAACTTAAAATTACTAAAAAACTGCATAAAACAATCAAACCTATCTTAATAGTTAAACTAAATTTTTTCATTACCATCACCCGCTTTCACTAATAGTATATATTTTATATGTGTAAGCTAAGTGATTTCTTTGTGTAAATTAGATGTAAATTTTATTTTCTAATATTCAAATCAATTATAATTTCATAACTATTTTGCGATAAGTTAAAACTATATTGGAAATCATGAGCTTCTATAATTTCAAATACATCATTTAATTCTTGTAGATCATTGTCTAAAATACAATAATCATTATTGATAAAATAAATTTTTTTATCTTCTATTTTAATATCAAGTTTATTTTTAGGTATACTGTGATTTATAGTAAAGTAAAATAAATCATTAATAACTTTAGTTAATTCAACTTCATTACCTAAAACAACTAGAGGATTAGGTTGATAATAAAGTTCTATATTTTTAAATATAAAAAGATTTTTTCCACTACTTATCAAATTAGTTAATTTATTTTCTAAATTAATATCTTCTTTGTTTGTAACTTCCCTTTTTACTTTTGGTTGTTTTATTATAGGTTTATCAATTGGCTCAATCTTTGTTTTTTCATTAACAATAATTTTAATTAAAAAATAGCTGCCAATAACTAAAAGTAATGAAATTAAATAATTTATATAATTATCAGAAAGATATGTAGTAAAAGTATATAAATCACTGTCAGTATAATATTCTATCCAGGCAATATAACCTTTATCATATTCTGAAGATTGATAAAGATCTTTATTATTTTTTTTATCAGCATATACACCATACATCGAATCAAATTTTTGAAAACAAACTTTTCTATTTACCTTTATATGCTTATCATTTTCAATTGTATATTCAATTGGGTTTAAATGTTCATTATCTTTTTCATCTGAATATGTTATTTCATAGTAACCATTATTATCAAATTTATCTTTATTTACAACATCGTTTAATTTGGTTTCTAAATAATCATATGTATTACAAACAATCATATTAAAATACGAATCTTCTTCACCATCATAAGAATAATGTCCTAGTGCTGAATTAATATTATTAATTTCTTTACTTATTAAATTTTCCTTTTTATTTTCAATAAAAATTCGATCATTTATAGAAAGATAAGTTATTTCTTTAACTATGATTATATCTTTATCAGTGATTGCATCATGATTAAATGTAGCAATAACTTTTTCTCCATTTTCATATAACTCTTTTATATAATTTGTAATCTCTTTAATAACCATGTAATCTAAATTGTCGATATTTATTATTTTTTCTTCTTCTGAAAATTCTGGTGAACCATAATAAAGCGTATTTTTCATATAATAACTACTATTATAAAAAGGGTTTAGAGAATTATCAAAAGCAACAAAGTGATTATCTGTATAAATATTGAGACTATTTTTGACAAGATGATATAAATCACCAAAAATATAATCTGAACTTAAATTATTATTAATATTCATAACAATATTTTTCATAGAAAGCTGATTTTCAGGTCTGGTTTTAGAATCTTCATAGTCTTTATATGTATAGACAACATTAATAATTAAGACGCTAGTAATTATTACTAATGATATTTTATGTATTTTATTAAATCTAAATTTTTTCATGTTAGTGTTCTCCTTTTGAGAAAATATAACCACTTTTACGAATTGTTTTGATGTAATCTAATGGAGCAATTAATTTTCTTATCTTTTTAATATAAGTATCTACAGCTCTACCATCTCCATAATAATCATAACCTCATAAATCATTTAATAACTGTTCTCGACTAAGCAAACGATCATGGTTTTTTATGAAATAAGTTAGCATAGCGTACTCCTTTGGAGTAAACTTTTTTTCTTTTCCATCAACAATAACTTGATGAAAGTTATTATCAAGTTTAATTAAACCATATTTAATAATATCATTAAGATCATCATGATAATTACGCTTAATCATGGCCAGACATTTAGCATATAATATAGATGGTTTAAAAGGTTTAGTGATATAATCATCTGCGCCTAATTGATAAGCTAATAACTGATTATCATCTAATGATAAAGCACTAATAAAAATAATTGGTATATTTGATGAACTTCTAATTTGTTTACATACTTCATAGCCATCAATTCCTGGCATCATGATATCTAATAAAATCAAATCTATTTTTTCATTTATTAAAGATATTGCTTCATAACCATTTGTAGCTTCAATAACTTTAATTTCCCGTTTATTAAAATATTCAGTGATAAAATCACGAACTAATTTTTCATCTTCTACTAATAAAATATGATACATTGTTATTCTCCCCTTTTTAATAATTGTAACATTAATTTGTGAAAATATCGTGGATGTTAATAAATTATTTTTTCTCTTACTAATAAATTTAAATTATGAAACGTAATAAAAAATAATCAGCTTTTTTGCTGATTATTTAAAGTTACGATTAAATCTTTCAGATAATTCATGATCATATTTGATTGCATCAATTAAATTATAAATTCCACTAATAGATTCATTTATGCTTTTATTAAATAATATCTCAAGTTTTAATATATAAGGAATAATAATTTTATTGGGTTTATAGTTTACTATAAATCCCTGAAAGTTTTTATAAGTAAAGGTAATCAATAAAAATAAATAAATTAATCCTCTTTTATATAATTGTGGAGCAACTAATAAATGATCATAAAACTTCATTCCCTTTAGTGACTTTATTAATTGTTTTTTTGTAGTCTTAAAAAAGGGATTAATATTTTTAACGATATATTCATTAATAATAATATGATTTGTTAGAGGGGATGTTAAAGGATCTAAATTATCCTTTAACATTAGATAACGATCTAGTTCGGTTTCTATTTCAAAATGAGTTATTCCTGTTTCAACAATAATATTATTAATATAGCCATGACAATTACTATCGAGAATAAAATGACAAACAAAGCCACACAAATAAATAAATTGAGCTTCATTTTTTGTTTCTTTTAATATAGATAAAGACTGTTTAAAAAAGTTATTTGCTTTTTGCTGGTGCATTGCACTACCTAGTTGATTAACTTTACTGTGGATATAAGGTCGATTGTAAAAAAGAATATCTGGACCATGTAATCCAAGATTGAATAAATCTTGATTATTAAGAATTATTTTTTTTAATGGATTATTAAGCTGTTCAATTACTTTTTGACCTAAGCGATAATGACTATAAGCAGCAGGCATTATTTCAATAAATCATATTCAGCTGGTTTAAACCCAACTAAAACTTTATTATTGGTTTCAATGATTGGTCTTTTCACTAACATTCCATCACTAGCTAAAAGAGTTAATTGTTCATCTTCGCTCATTTGTGCTAATTTATCTTTTAGTTTTAACTCTTTATATTTTAATCCAGATGTATTAAAGAATCGTTTAAGTGGTAAACCACTTTTTTTATATAGAGCTAGTAATTCTTCTTTATTTAATTTTTCTTCAACAATATGACGATCACTATGTTCTAAACCAAGATCATCGAGATATTTTTTAGCTTTTTTACAAGTGCTGCACTTTGGATATTCAATAAATTTTAACATAAGTTCACCTCATTAATAGTTTAACTCATTTTATCATAAGATTACACTTATTTGATATTATTTTTTAATAATGAAATTAATAATATATTCATGTTTAGTTTAAAAAAGTTAAACTATGTTTTATAATTGAATAAAAATAGAAAAATAAGGAGGATTATTATATGTGGGGAATAATTGCAACTTGGCGAATGGCTTTAGAAGGAATAGAAAAAGCTAGTGAAATACTAAAAAAATCAGGAGATGCAGGAGATGCTATTGAAATAGCAATTAGAGAGGTAGAAGATTTTCCATATTATAAATCAGTTGGATATGGTGGATTACCAAATGAAGATATGGAAGTTGAATTAGACGCAGCTTTTATGGATGGTGATACATTAGATATTGGAGCAGTAGCAGCTATAAAAGATTTTGCTAACCCAATATCAATTGCACGACGTTTATCAAAAGAGAAAGTGAATAATTTATTGGTTGGTTCAGGTGCTGAAAAGTATGCTCATAAAGAGGGATTTGAACGAAAAAATATGTTAACTAAAAGGGCTAAAATTCATTATTATAATAGAATAGATGAAATTAAGGAACAGCAAATAAAACCATACTCAGGTCATGATACAGTTGGAATGGTATGTTTAGATTTACATGGTAAAATGACTTCTGCCACTTCTACAAGTGGTTTATTTATGAAAAAAGCTGGTCGTGTTGGTGATTCTCCAATTTCAGGTTCAGGATTTTATGTTGATAGTAAAGTTGGTGGAGCTAGTGCTACAGGCTTAGGTGAGGATGTAATGAAAGGATGTCTTGCATATGAGATTGTTCGTTTAATGAAAGATGGTATTCATCCTCAAGAAGCTTGTGAAACAGCAGTTAATATGTTTGATTTAGAATTAAAGCAGCGTCGTGGCCAAGCTGGAGACATGTCACTTATTGCTATGAACAATAAAGGTCAATGGGGTGTGGCAACTAATATAGAGAATTTTTCTTTTGTTGTTGCTACAGCTACTGAAAAAGCAACTGTCTACATAACAAAAAATATTAATGGTAAATGTATTCATGAAGCAGCAAGTCAAGAATGGTTAGACAACTATATGACAGCAAGAAAAAAAACATTGAAAAGGAATAGTGATTTATAATAAAAGTAGTTAAAATGGTTTAATAATAGGTAATACTAATCATAAGAATAAAGGAAAGTAGGAAAATTATGATTAGTAACAATAATAAACTTAAAGAAATGAAGATTAGTATTTATGTTTAAAAAATTAATTAATGATAAAAGGAGTAAGTTTATAATAACATTAGTTAGTGTTGTAATAGCTGCTTTTTTACAAGCATATGTACTCAATGTCTTTATTCAGCCAACTAATTTATTATCTAGTGGATTTACTGGAGTAGCAATTTTAATTGAAAAGATTACTTCTTTATTTGGTTTTTCCTTTCCTATATCATTAGGAATGATTTTATTAAATTTACCAGTTGCTATTTTATGTTATAAAAGTATTAGTCCAAAATTTACATTTTTTTCTTTACTAGAAGTCTTTTTAGCTAGTTTCTTTTTAAATTTTACTCATTATCCACCATTATTTGATGATATCTTATTAAACATTGTTTTTGGTGGGTTTGCATATGGATTATTGACTGTTATTGCTTTAAAAGGTAATGCATCAACTGGTGGAACAGATTTTATTGCATTATATGTATCAAATCGTAAAGGAAAAGCAATTTGGGGGTATGTGTTTATATTTAATGCAATAATATTAACTATTTTTGGATATATGTTTAGCTGGGAATATGCGGGATATTCAATTTTATTACAGTTTATTTCAACTAAAACAATTGATTCATTTTATAAACGTTATGAACGAGTAACTTTGCAAATAACAACTACAAAAGCACAAGAGATTATTGAATCGTATATTTTACAGTATCATCATGGTATTTCATGTGTTGAAGCAATTGGGGGATATAGTAAAAAGCCAATGAATTTATTACATACTGTTGTTTCAAGTTATGAAGTACAAGATATTGTAAGTTTGATGAAAGATGTTGATTCTAATGTTATTATTAATGTGTTAAAAACAGAGAATTTCTTTGGGTATTTTTATCAAACACCAATTGAATAAAAGATATTATAACAAAATATTTTAAAAAGAAAGGGGACGGAGTGACTCAAAAAAGACAAATAGGATATAAAAGATTTCTTATGAAATTGATAAATTTTATTATGTCTTAATAAACGTTACTTCATAATAGGAAAAATGGAGAAAAAATTAGATGAAATAATATTATTATTAAAAAATATTGATAAAAATTTACAGATATTAATTAATGAAAAAAACGAGACAAAAGTAAAGAGTCCAAGTAATGATGCTATTTTAAAACAGTTTGAAGAAACTGAAAAATTATTTAATAAAGTAATGAATAAAGGTAAATAAGATAATTAATATAAGGTCTTAGAAAAGCATTTTAATGGATAAAATAGGTATTAAAAATATTGCTATCTTACACTTCTGTAAGGTAGCAATATAATTAATTGTGTATAATATAAAGGGGTGACCATCATGAAGATATTAATTATTGAAGATGATTTAGAATTGCGAAAAGAATTAAAAGTATTGTTAGATTATAATGGTTATCAAGGAATTATTTTACAAAACTTTAAAGATACTTTAGAAGAAATACTTGAAATTGAACCAGATTTAATCTTATTAGATATTAAAATACCTTATCTTAATGGTCAGCAGCTATTAAAAAAATTACGAGAAGTTTCTACTATTCCTGTAATTATGGTTACTAGTAAAGATAGTGAAATTGATGAAATATTGGCATTGAGTTATGGTGCAGATGATTATATAACTAAACCATATAATCCAACTATTTTACTATTGCATATTGAGGCTGTTTTTAAACGTCTACATAAAAATGAAACAAAGCTGCTTTATCATGATATTAAAGTGGATTTAATGAAAAGTACTTTAAAAAATGAAAATCAAGAATTAATTTTATCTAAAAATGAAATGGGAATATTTTATTTCCTGTTGATGAATCAGGGAAAGATTGTTACTCGTGATGATATTATGAATTATTTATGGGGTACAGATAAATTTATTGATGATAATACATTAACAGTTAATATGACAAGGTTAAGAAAAAGATTAGAAAAGATTGGTTTGTATAATGTGATTGAAACTAGAAGGGATCAAGGTTATATATTAATATGAAATTAAAAGATTATTTACTAGATAGAATTACCTATCTAGTTTTATTAATATTAATGATATTAATGGTGTTATTTTTTTTATTAGTGTTTAAAGTATCAAATGCATTGATTTGGTCGGTCATATTAGTAATGGTTTTATTTGGCGTTTTGTTAATAGGTTATGATTATTACCAAAAACATAGTTTTTATAAAAGTTTTCTTAATAAATTAGAACAATTAGATAAAAAGTGCTTAATAACAGAATTAATTAGTCCTCCGAATTTTTTAGAAGGAAAGATTTTATATGATGCTCTTTATGAGATTGATAAATCAATGTATGAAGAAATAGAAATATATGAGAATAATCTAAAAGATTTTAAAGAGTATATAGAATTATGGATTCATGAGGTCAAGCTGCCAATATCAAGTGCAAAATTAATGATTCATAATCATGAGCAAAATGAAAGGAAGTTAAAAGATCAGGTCAATCGGATTGAAAATTATGTTGAACAGGTTTTATATTATGCTAGAAAAGATAACAGTGAAAAAGATTACTTAATTAAATCTTGTGATTTAGGAATGATTATCAGAAATGTAATAAAGCGTAATCAAGATAGTTTATTGTATCAAAAAATTAATATTGAAATTGAACAAATTAATTATACTGTTTTAAGTGATACTAAATGGTTAGAATTTATTATTAATCAAATTGTAAGTAATAGTATTAAATATCATTGTCAGAATAATTGTAAAATAATTTTTAAGGTAATTAAGACTAATAATATTGCCTTGGAAATAATTGATAATGGAATTGGAATTAAAAAGAGTGATTTAAGTAAAGTATTCAATAAGTCATTTACTGGTGAAAATGGGCGACTAGTTTCTAGTTCAACAGGAATGGGATTGTATATTGTTAAAAGATTATGTGATAAATTAGGACATAAGATTATTGTTGAATCACAATATAATAAATACACTAAAGTAACACTCTATTTCAATGATGATCAATATTACAACGTTGTAAGATGATGTAAGATAGTTCGATGTTATTAAGATTATGTTTTTTCTATAATTAAGTTGTAAAGGAGAATAATATATGGAAAATATTCTAACAATTGAAAATATTAGTAAATATTATGGAAATAAGAGTAATCTTACTAAAGCTATCAGCAATATTTCACTGAATATCAATAAAGGTGATTTTGTTGCCATTATGGGAGCTAGTGGTTCTGGTAAAACAACATTATTGAATGTTATTTCAACAATTGATAAAGTAACAAGTGGACATATTTATGTTGAAGGTTTGGATATTACAAAATTAAAAGGAAATAATTTAAATAAATTTAGACGTGAAGAATTAGGTTTTATTTTTCAGGATTTTAATTTATTAGATACTTTAACAGCTTATGAAAATATTGCTTTAGCTTTACAAATTCAAAATATTAAAGCTAAAATAATTGACCAGCGGGTTCAGGAAGTCGCAGACAAATTAGGTATTAGTGATATTTTAAATAAGTATCCTTGTGAAATATCTGGAGGACAAAAGCAACGAGTATCTAGTGCTCGAGCAATCATTACTAATCCAAAGTTAGTTTTAGCTGATGAGCCAACTGGTGCATTAGATTCAAGAAGTTCAAAAATGTTATTAGAAAGACTTCAAAAATTAAATCAAGATTATCAAACAACAATTTTAATGGTTACACATGATGCTTTTAGTGCTAGTTATGCTTCAAAAGTTATCTTTATTAAAGATGGTAGAATATTTAATGAATTTGATCGTGGTGGTGATGATCGTAAACAATTTTTTGATAAAATTATTGATGTTGTTTCTTTGCTTGGGGGCGATGTAAGTGATGTTGTTTAATTTATCATTAAAGAATATTAAAAAAAGTTTGAAGAATTATGCTATTTATTTCTTTACTCTTATTTTGGGAGTTGCAATCTTTTATATTTTTAATTCAATTGAAAGTCAAACAGTCATGTTAAAGTTGAATAATTCAACTAAAGATATTATTCAATTAATAAATAATATTTTATCAGGGGTAAGTGTATTTGTTTCATTTATATTAGGTTTTTTAATTGTATATGCAAATCAGTTTTTAATGAAACGAAGAAAAAAAGAATTTGGTATATATATGACTTTAGGTATGTCAAAAAAACAAATATCAAAGATTTTATTAGTTGAAACAATAGTGATAGGTCTTATTTCATTAATAGTTGGTTTAATCTTGGGAATTGCTTTATCACAAGTAATGTCAATTATTGTTGCTAATATGTTTGAAGCTGATATGAGTAAGTTTACATTTGTTTTTTCTGCTAGCGCGACGATAAAGACAATGATTTATTTTGGAATCATGTATTTATTAGTCTTAGTTTTTAATACTATTCAAGTTAATCGTCAACAGTTAATTAAATTATTAATAGTCAATAAACAAAATGAAGAGATCAAATTAAAAAATTCATTTGTTTGTATACTAATTTTTATTGGGGCAGCAGTTTTGTTGAGTTATGCATACTATAATGTTACTGCTGGAGCTGATAATTTAACTGAAGAATTTTCAGTATTTTTACAAATGGTTTATGGAGCAGTTGCAACATTTCTTATTTATTGGTCTATTTCAGGTTTAGTTTTGAAATTAGTAATGGTTTCAAAAAATCATTATTTTAAAAATCTAAATAGTTTTACAGTTAAACAAATTAGCAGTAAAATAAATACTACAGTGTTTTCAACAACTATTATTTGTTTAATGCTTTTTTTAACTATTTGTATTTTTTCAAGTGCTTTTGCTTTAAATAAAGCTTCAACTGCTCAATTGAATGAATTAGCTCCTATAGATATTCAAATGCAAAAGGATGCTAGTAAAGATAATTTAACAATTGATGAATATTTAATTAAAAATCAAATTTCACTTGATAAACTAAAAGATACTTATACTTTTACTACGTATCAAAGTCCTCAATTAACCATTAGACATACTTATGGTGATGCTTATAAAGATACAAGTGAAGAGTTTTTAAATACTAGTGAAGAAATAATTAAACTTAGTGATTATAATAAATTAGCAAAAATGTATAACCTGCCAATTTATAATTTAAAAGATGAATATGTAGTAATGGCAAATTATGAGAATATTATAAATGCTCGTAATCAATTTCTTAAAGATAAACCAGATATTGAATTAAATGGAAAAGTATATCATAGTAAATTTGATAAATGTCAAAACGGTTTTTTATCAATGCAGTCGAGCCATATGACAATGGGGGTTTATATTGTTCCTGATGAAGCAGTTAATGATTTTTCACTATTTAATAGTTATTTGATGTCAAATTATACTAGTATAGATAAAGAAAATAGAAATGTATTAGATGAAAAGATGCAAAGTTATAGGTCTGATATTTTATTGGTTAATACCAAAATACAGATTTACGCCAATAGTATTGGTATGGGGGCTATGGTTATTTTTATTGGATTATATATAGGAATTGTATTTTTGATTTCTTGTGCCGCTATTTTAGCACTTAAAGAGTTATCACAAAGTATTGATGATAAAGAAAAATATCAGGTATTAAGAAAATTAGGGGTTAATGAGAAAATGATTAATCATTCTTTATTTAAGCAAATAGCAATTTATTTTTCGTACCCTTTAATTTTAGCAATCATTCATTCTATATTTGGAATTCAGGTTTGTAATCTGATGCTGCAAACATTTAATCAATCTAATACTTTTGAGGTAATTATTACAACAAGTATCTTTCTAGTAATTATTTATGGTGGATATTTTATTATTACTTATTTATGTAGTAAAAGTATTATAAAAGACAATTAAATAAAATATAGCGTATTATTAAGTTAAGATGAAAATTACCAGGAGTAAAATAAGATGATACTTATTTACTTCTGGTTTTTTATTAGTATATATAATATTCTACATTAACTGTAATAGATGCCATATTCAAAAGTATCTGTAGTATTAATCATTCTGTAACTAGTAAATAGATCTGTTAATATTGCAAATATATTAGCGCAAAATATATCAACCTCTTTATTATTGATTTTCACTTCGTATTATCCATAGTGATTGAAAGTTTATCCAATTTTAGTATTTAATTCATAAGGTTCACTAAATACAGAACATAGGATTAAAAATAGTATAATAATACAAATTTTATATTTCTTTCTCATTTTTTAGTCAAAGAATCTGTCGTTGACATATACAGTAGAATTGAAATTTCTTTTCTAAATAGCTTTCTATATTCATATATACTATACGTTATTAAATATTAATTAATTTTAATATCCAAAATACCCCTGTTTTTTACACTGAAATGCACTAACCTAAAGGTTTCCATACATACTAAAATATAATTACAGTACAACAAAAAAAGAACATATTAGAGATTTAGAAAAAACTATTATCAAGAGTGATTAATAGATATAAAAAGATAATTTTACATTGTATTTATTTATCTAGTTAATGTACTAGAATATACTGAAATAGAAAATCTAAATAATTGATATTATAACAATATTTAATGAAGAAAGTATTTTTGAATCTAGAGAAATGAAAACTGAAAAATTTATAATGATCAAGTAATGTAATCAGTTTATATATAAGGTATTTTTACTCATATAGATACTTAGTTATAAATACATGGTTTCTGCAGTATGAAAAAGTATGTTCTTTAAACAATAGAGTATAATCATATTTATATAACGGTTCTTAATTTTTCAGGATAATGTTCAGTTAAAATATCATATGATACAATATATTTCTGTTGTTTTTTAGATGTTAAAAGTCATGATAAGATTAATAATTTTATTGACTATTTTTAACTAATTTAAACTTGCTGAAAGGATTGCATATCTATGTTATAATGAAACCAAACGAAAGGGTGAAATATATGAGAAAAAGAATTCCTGTTGGATTAAAGGATTATGAAAAACTAAAGAGTGAAAACTATTATGTTGTAGATAAGACATTAATGATAAAAGACTTTTTAGAACAAGGAAATGAAGTCACACTAATTACAAGACCAAGAAGATTTGGAAAAACAATCAATATGTCAATGATGGCAGAATTTTTTGATATCACTAAAGATTCTAAAGAGCTATTCAAAGATACAAAAATCATGGATACTGAATATGCTGATCAAATAAATCAGTATCCTACTATCTTTATTTCATTTGCTGAAGCAAAAAGAAATAAAATTGAAGTTGTTCAAAGAATAAAGGAACAGTTACAAAATGTATATGATCAATATCTTCATATTTTTGGTAACCTGACTGATTTTGAAAAGAGTAACTATCAAAAAATAAGAAAAGGTCTGATTAATTCAGATGACGGGAATCTAAGTAATGTGGCTACTGCTTTATCCTTTTTAATGAAAATACTAGAAAAATACTACAACAAAAAAGTAATGGTATTTATAGATGAATATGACACTCCTTTTATTGAAGCAAATATTGGTGGATTTTATG
>ERZ777306.568-NODE-568-length-72763-cov-10.645899_pt1 | contig 72763 bp, 57 predicted proteins | sample MGYA00374966_ERZ777306 | MGnify/ENA primary metagenome ERZ777306 (study PRJEB29329, sample SAMN06343882) | mouse gut metagenome | isolation source: Mouse cecum | place: Austria: Vienna | collected 2014-11-15 ...
ATGCTTTGCGGCCTGCCAGAACTTTTTCCTGGCAGGCCGCTTTTCGACAAGCTGAAGGAGGAGGCGTAAGCCCCCTCCTTTTTGTGTATAAATCCGTGTGCAGTTTTTACTCAGAAAACGCTATACCAAGTTCAATCAACGCTATTCTCGTGGCGGAATAAAACCTGGGAAACCGTTGCGGCAGTAAGGAAAAACCGAGAAGCCTTGATTTTAAAGGCTTCTCGGTTTGGCGCGGAAGGAGGGATTTGAATTATGATAGGCCCGCTTTAACCACTCCAAAAGTGTCCCAAACAGTACCAATCTTCACGATTTCCCATCACTTAACGTACCAATTAACCCCAACCAATCACAGCTAAAATCAAGCGCATAAGGGAAAAAATAAGGGAAAACTTTGGCCGCACCGATACACAAAACCATGCAAGACACGAGAGGGCCCGCCCCGGAGAAATCCGGGGCGGGCCTTGTTTTTGAAACATACACTTCAATTTTCAGCCGGGGTAAGCCGTGTCAATTAGGGCGCGGGCGACCTTATACATATCCGCATCGTTGATGCCGCTGTAGCCATACTTGGCCTCATGCTCAGCAAAGGTGAACACAATCGCGCTGGGATTACTCTCTGTAATAGTGCCATCCATGATATACCACTGGCCATCCAGCTTCACCTGAACCCAAGCATGGGCTCCTCCAGTAACGTTACCGCCGATATCCAAGCTGGGAAGCCCTGCTGCTGACAGCAACTGGTTAAGCATCATTTCGTAGCTTTCACAGTCGCCAACAGTACCACCATTGTCCCAGCTGGCACCACCGTTTATCTGGTACGAGAGTTGGGCACAGACCGCATCGACACAAATTTTTGCCTTATCGACATCACGCATATTGGGATTGGCATTGATTTGTGCAATGGCAGAGGCGAAGCGGGATGCAGAGGTGGTAGAGGTGCGCAAAGGTCTAATGGTATAAAACTGATAGCCGCTACCCTGTGTTCCGTACATCCCACCATGCCCAAGGGACGCCCCCATAGCATCGTTTACATTTTTTTGCGTTGCGTCGGATTTTTGAGCCACTACAGCATAATGGTAATACAGGTTGCGGCCCAGGCTATTTAGTTCGCCCTGCGTCAAAATCATCTCAGAATCTTTAATTGTCTGACACGCCGCATTGAAGGAATCCTTGTCTGAAATGCGGCGGATTTCCTCAGACTGTTGGGACCAATAATCGGTGATGGGGGCATGGGTCGCAATGTCAGCCTTGCCCAGTTTCAGCGGCACACTCGACATAGTTCCCACCAAGCTCCCCGTCGTGGGCGGCACGGTCGGTTCAACGGGACTATCCGGGCCGCTGGAAGCTCCACCCAGCACCTTCTTGACACGGGAGTACACAGCAGAGGCGGCGGCGCGTTCCATATTGCCGTTGCCGTCGAACCGTCCCCCGCCTACGCCGTTGATAATGCCCAGCGCCCAACAAGTAGCCACGGCCTCATGGTTCATGGGGTAGATGCTGTCCAGGTCGGCAATCTCGGTCTTTGCCGCCGCTACTTTGGAAGCATCGGCGGTGACGTTCTTATCCTTCAACAGCTTCGCCACGGTTTCCGCCATTTGCACCCGAGAGGCGGGGGCGCTTAGCTGAAAGTCATTCACAAAGCCCAGGATATGGTGCTCTTGTAAAACCTCCACTTCCCGGTTGTACCACGTTGTCTTTGCCTTCGTCTCGACCTCGTTCCCATAAAAAGCACGGGCCAAAATGCAGGACCATTCTGCCACCGTGAGCACACCGCCGGGGCTGAATTTCCCGCCGCCAACGCCGTTCACCGCTCCATCCGCCGCCGCTTCTTCTACATAAGAATAGGCCCAATGGTCAGTGGTCACGTCTGAAAACCTGGGGGCGGCGGCATAGGCCGGGGCGATACCCACAGCCAGGGCCAGCGCCAACGCAACGGCCAATATTCGATTTTTCTTCATGTTCCTTTCTCCAATCTGAAAATATTCCCGGTCAACCCTGGGGCGGGGGTTGCTTGAGGTCCCCGCCCCTTTTACGGGTTTCGTCCGGGAACATAAAGCGGCATTGAGCTATGTAAACTCAACACCGCAAAAGACGCGAACACACAAAACCACCGCTTTCCCGGTTGCAAAAATCGCCCGGTACGGCTATAATGGTCGTGGGATGCAACTTTATGTTGTCGTGTTGAGCACCTGGTCTGCTCACGCGGGGCCGTAGGGTGCTGGTAACACCCTATGGCCCGCCCGCTATTATGTTCCCAACCACATTTTAGCGCAAACCACCAAGGATTGCAATAACCCTTTTCAAAAAGAATCGCCTGGATTTTCTGAATGTGCACTTACAACGGAGCGCCCTTTTCCGATTGTAAGTGCACTTTCATTTTTCCCCTTATCCCGCTTCCTCCATTTTTTGCATACAGTCCCCGCACAGGATATTTACTTTTTTCGTGGCCCGTACAGAAAGCCCACAGCAGGGACACACCAGCTTGCGGGTGCTGGATGGCCTCTTACCCCCCGGAACGTTCCCGGCCCCCGCCTGGGGCGTTCCAGCGACCCCCGTGCGCATAGGAAGCAGAGTGCTTCGGCCTAACGTGATTTCAGAAAATCCTTTATCAAGGGCATATTGTATCAACCTGTCGTTGCCCTCCGGGGTGGTGTTCCAGCCATAGGCCCCGCACGGTATACACACGAGCCCGCGCCGTTCTGCTTCCATTTTGAATCGCTTATTGTGATATTTTCCACCTCTGGAAACCTCTTTAATTCCGTTTTCCCGGCAATAAAGGTGCACCATTTCATGGAGCAGGGTGTCAAGTGTTTCCTCAATGGGGTAATTCAAGACCTCGGCGGCGATATTCAGTTCATAGGCGCTGTCCTCCTTTTTGCGCCAAACCTTCGCCACTGTGCAATGCCCCATGCTTCCAGGCTTGCTCTGAACGGTGATGATAGGTACAGGTAACTCCCCATCAAAGAAGTCAGTGTTGAGGTTGTTGTAAATGTGCTCTAATGCAGAAAGGGCGCGGGACATTTTGGAGAACGGTTTCGACATAATGCAGACCCCCCAGAATTTAGTGTGGCGAAGCTCAGCGCCTCGCGCTGAGCTTACCCCCCGACCGCGCCCCCTGTTCGGACTGTCAAGGCTGGCCGTAGGCCACCAGCAAAAAATTTCCGCCCTCTGGAAAATTTTTGCCGCCTTGACAGGCTGGACAGGGGGTGCTACCCGGTAGACGCTGGGAGTTGGAGAAAAGGCCGCTTGTGCACTTTGACGGGAGTTCTGCTTTGTCCTTTTGCGTCGTTGACTTATTGCACATAGAACAGCCTTAAAAATTTTTTATTTTTGTGTATTTTATGTTTGATAATGGCTCTTTATGCAAAACGTGAAAAAAATATCAAGGTCATTTTGCCGAAAATCGCTCTGGACATCACAAAAATGTTTCTTATTTTCCTCCTATTCGAAATTTTTCAAAACTTTTTTGCGGAAAACCGTTGACATTCACAACTGGCTGTGCTATACTGTGCTATAGTGACACGAGGGTGGCAGCTCGTTTCACGGCCCAACCCAAAAGGTTGTAAAAAAAGGCGAATCAGAATCACAAGGTTTTCAACACGGTGTGACTATCTGAAGGGATAGTGCACCCAAGGGAACTCTTGTATTCTGGTTCGCTTTTTTCGCCCGATTCGCCTTACTGCCAAATCTGCCAACCTGTACCTTGAAAACCTGTGCCCCCGCCGCGTGGGACGAAACGCGGCAAGCCATCCCGGTGGGCTTGCCCGTAAACAGCGGGCCAACGATTGGGGCCGCGTATATGCGCGTGTACGATTGAAAGGAGGCATGATATCCATTTGTTTGCGGGGCTGGAGCCGCGTAGAGTACCCCAGTCAGCCAACCTTACAGCGGGCTTAAACGTGAAGGGCGCCGACAACGGCGGCAAGTACCTATACACCAACAAAATCAAATTACTAAGGAGGAAATTTTTCCATGAAAATCATTGGTTATCAGAGGAGCAATTTCAAAGGGGACCAGGGCAATGAGATTCGCGGTATGCGCATTTATCTCACCTCTCCCCTGACCAGCGGCCAGGACGTGGAGGGCGAGGCTTGCGAGTGCGTCTACATGACGGACGACAAGCTGGCCCGTTGCGGCTACGTCCCCAAGGTCGGCGATGAAGTCAACGTGTCCTACAATCGTTACCGCAAGCCCGACAACATCACCCGCATCAAGGCTTAACTCCTTCATGGGAGGACCCCCGCAAGGGGGCCTCCTACTTGATATATACAACAAATCGCCATCACCCACCCACCTGAAAGGAGGTTTTCAGCCATTAAATGAGCACCGCCCAAGCCCTCCAAAACGACAAAATATACACCAACGCCCGTATCAAATCGTACCCGTCAAAGACCGTCGTGCAGGTGTCTAACCGCCCTCTGTTCCCTGTGAACCAGGGGAAAACGGCACCCCCCTGCAACTCTCCGCCCCATGAGCCGCCCCCCTCTAATGATGCAGAACCCTCCGAACCGCCAGACCGGGAAAACAAGCCCCACGCCCCCGCCAAGGACCCCGCGCGGGCCAAGGCGGAGAGCAAGCGGCGGGCCCGGTCCAGCGTTACCGATATAGCCCTGCTCAACCCGTTCACCCATTTCTTCACCTGGACGCTGAACGGCAGACTGATAGACCGCTACGACGCGGAAACCGTGTCAAGAAAGCTCCAGACCTTCCTCAGCAACGCAACCCAGCGTAAGGGTTTTCAATACGTCCTTATCCCCGAATACCACAAGCGCAAAAAGGGGGAGGACAAGCCCGCCCTCCATATGCACGGCCTTTGCAATCTCGGTGCCGTTCAGATTGAACGTGCACTTTCAGAAAACGGCCGTGGCCTCACCGATGACGAGGGCCGGCCCATTTACAATGTGCTGGACTGGAAATGGGGCTTTTCCACCTGCGTACCCCTGGACGGAGAATACGACCGCGCCATCCACTACGTCACCAAGTACATCACCAAGGCCAAGGACAAGATTTTTGGCAAATGGTATTTCAGTTCCCGTGGCTTGAAGAAAAAGCCGGACATTATCCCCTTAGAGTCTATCCCCTATGACGAGTTCCGCGACGCGGAAAAGCTCCAGACCCACCAACAATTTGAAAGCGAAATTTATAGCGGCGTGAAAATCATATCGGAAAAGAACCCGCCGTTAGCACCCATAAAATCGACCGAATGAAAGGATTGATAATTTATGAGCACCAATCATGATAAGCAAGAATCCCTGGCGCTGGAAACCAAGATAAAGCAGACCTGCAAGCGCCTCCTGCGCGGTGTCGGCGCTATCCGGGAGAATCCGGCCAAGGCCGTACCCATCGTGCCCTTCTACGCGCTCCTGACCGTGTTTTATGCCGCCCGTCACAAGCTCCTGGGTTACGCGCCTGGAGACCTGCTGGCCCCGCTGAACGACCTGCTGGCCGTGCTGGTCACTGGCGTTCCCGCTGTGGCCGCCCCACCCGCCCTCCTGTGGGCGGTGGGCGGTCCAAAAGAGGCCGGAAAGGTGCAGGACAACCTGCTCCGGGCTGGCCTGGTCAACTCCGCTGGCGAGGCTCCCACGCTGATTTCCACCGAGAGGGACCCCAACAACCCCAACGTCAAAATCTACACCTTTGAATCCTGCGGCATCGCCCTGGCTACCTGGATGGATAGCGCCGACAAAATTCAGACCTGCCTCAACATGACCATTGCCGACATTCGTTACGGCATCGACCACCAGCACATCCAACTGTCCGCCGCTTCTCCCATGACCATGCTCCCCACAGACCTGCGCTACCACAGTTTTTTTCGTCCCCATGACCACACGGTTCTGCTCCTGGGGCTGTCCGCTATGGGGCCCGTCCTGCTGGACCTTCGGTATACTCCGCATTTGATGATTGGCGGGTCCACCAACTCGGGCAAGTCCGTGACCTTGAAGCTCATTCTGCATCAGTGTGCAATGCACGGCATGAAAGTGACCATTGCCGATTTCAAAGGCGGCGTTGATTTCTGCGCCCCGTGGTGGCGGGACAATGTGCGCCTCGTCTATGACCTGGACGGGCTGGTACAACTGCTGGACACCTTCATGGAAGCGCTGGACCAGCGCAAAAAGCTGTTCCGGGGGGAGGGCTGTTCCAACATCGAGCAGTACAACGCCAAGATTGAGAGGGCCCAGCCCGCCCAGCTCCTGCCCCGCATGGTGTTCGCCACCGACGAGGCCGCTTTTGTGCTGGACAAGTCCGGCCACACCAAGGAGGAAAAGGAGCTCATTGACAAAATCGCCGCCAAGCTGAATGTGCTCACCGCACAGGGCCGAGCCTTTGGCCTCCATGTGTTCCTCTCCACCCAGCGCCCCGATTCCCAGGTCATTCCCTCCTTCGTCCGCTCCAATATCGACACCCGCATTTGCGGACGGGCCGACAAGATTTTGTCTGAAATCGTGCTCGGCTCCACTATCGCGGATGAAGTGATTCCCAAGACCGCTCAGGGCCGCTTTGTCATGAATGATGGCTGTGGCAACAGCGCGACGGTGTTCCAGTCCTACTATCTGCCCGACTATATGCTGGAATAGGAGGGCTATTGATGAACTACACCGATTTCAGCCAGGTCCCCATTATCATGAACGTCACCCAACTGGCAAAGGTGCTGGACATCAGCAAAAACACCGCCTACAGCCTGATACACAGCAACCGCATTGAGGCGGTAGAGGTAGGCCACCAGTACCGGGTGTCCAAGGAGGCCGTTTTGAAGTTCCTGGGCGTTTCCGCCGCGTAACCGAAAAAATGAATTGACGAACCGCCGCGCCCGGTATACTATAGCCTTAGTGTATCGGACGCGGCATCATTGAAAGGAGGATTTATCACAATGCCGCGCAAAAAAGAAAACGCCCGCGCCGCCAGCGGCACAGGCACCATTCGTAAAAAAACCGTCACCCGCAATGGGAAGGAGTACCCCTACTGGGAGGCCCGCTACACTGTGGGCTTTGACCCCGGCACCGGGAAACAGATTCAGCGCTCCATCACAGGCAAGACACAGAAAGAAGTTGCCCAAAAGCTGAAAGCGGCCACCGCCGCCCTGGACGCGGGCACCTACACCGCCCCCTGCAAAATGACTGTGGGGGAATGGCTTGACACCTGGGGAACTGATTACCTGGGGAGTGTGAAACCGTTTACAGTTGTTTCCTACACTGGGCACATCAAAAATCACATCAAGCCCGCTCTGGGGGCTGTGAAACTGGAAGCGCTGAACACCCACACCATCCAGGGCTTCTATAACAGCCTTGTAAGGCCCCCTGACGAGGGCGGTAAGGGTTTATCCGCTAAAACGTTGAAGAACATCCACGGTGTACTCCACAAGGCTTTACAGCAAGCCGTAGCAGTAGGCTATCTGCGGTTTAACCCCGCCGATGCTTGTGTCCTGCCCCGTGTAATCAAAAAAGAAATCAAGCCGTTGGACGAGGAACAGAGCAAAGCATTTCTCGTTGCCATCAAAGGGCACCCCTTTGAAACCTTGTTCACGTTTACTCTGTTTACGGGATTGCGTGAGGGAGAGGTTTTAGGGCTGTGCTGGGACTGCGTGGATTTCAAACGGGGTACCATCCTCATTGACAAGCAACTCCAACGGGAAAAGAAGAAGGGCGGCAAATACATTTTTGCTTCGTTGAAAAACGATAAAGCGCGTACTGTTACCCCCGCCCCCTTTGTGATGAAGCTCTTGAAGCACCACCGGGCCAAGCAAGCAGAACAGCAGTTGAAGCTGGGTCCCATGTGGGAGGACAGCGGATTGGTGTTCACCGATGAAGCGGGGCACCATCTGGCAACTCATACGGTATATAAAGCGTTCAAGGCAATCGCTTCTTCTATCGGATGTCCAGACGCGAGGGTGCACGATTTACGCCACTCTTACGCCGTGGCCGCTATCCGTTCCGGGGATGATATCAAGACGGTGCAAGGCAATCTCGGCCACGCCACCGCCGCCTTTACCCTGGACGTATACGGGCACGTCACCGACCAAATGAAGCAGGAGAGCGCCCGCCGCATGGAGAGCTACATCACGGACGTTTTAGGCCAATAAGGGAAAACGTAAGGGAAAACTTTCCCATGAGGACAGCAAAAAGCCCTGGAACCATTGCGATTCCAGGGCTGGCGCTGGCGCGGAAGGAGGGATTTGAACCCTCGCACGGTTTTACCCGCCTACTCCCTTAGCAGGGGAGCCCCTTCGGCCACTTGGGTACTTCCGCGTGTCGAAAACATCGAAATGATGAAATTGTAATCTGGCGGAGAGAGTGGGATTCGAACCCACGGCCCTTGCGGGTCACCGGTTTTCAAGACCGGCTCCTTAAACCACTCAGACATCTCTCCAAAAAGAAAGCCGTCTAAAGACAATGCGTATGATACCATATCGAACGGGGTTTGTCAATGGGGAAGTTGCGTCCTGTCCGAAGCGGCGGTTGAATTTTCCCTTGAATTCCCACCAGAACTATGGTATTTTAAAAGCAGTGAACTTTTTTGGAGGGACCCCCATGAAAATTTCCACAAAAGGGCGGTATGCCCTTCGGCTGATGGTGGATATCGCCCAGCATGTGGACGACGGCCCGGTGTCCCTGCGGGATGCCGCCCGGCGGCAGCAGCTCAGCGATAAATACCTGGAGCAGATTGTAACCCCCTTGGCCCGGGCCGGGCTGGTGCGGTCTGTACGGGGGGCGGGGGGCGGCTACCTGCTCACCCGGAAGCCGGAGGCATACTCTGTGGGCGACATTCTCCGCCCGCTGGAGGGAGATCTGGCCCCGGTGGAGTGCGCCACCGACGGCGGCTACTGTGAACACAGCTGTGACTGCGTGACGGTGGAGCTGTGGCAGGATATACACCGGGCGGTGTCCCAGGTGGTGGACCACACCACGCTGGCCGACCTGGTGGAACGGCAGCGGGCCCACCAGCATAAGAGCGAGCCATCGGCTTGCCCCTGAATTCTATTTTACGCGAGAGGAACGGCTGTATGGAAATCAACGGCGCGCAAGTGCAGGAAACCTATTATTATAAGGATATGGGCCTGTCTGAGGCCACTATGAAAGCCCTGGACAAAAAGGGCTTCACCCAGGCCACTCCCATTCAGGGCGGGGCCATCCCCTACTTTATGGACTGGAAGGACGTGGTGGCCAAGGCCCCCACCGGCACCGGCAAGACCTTCGCCTTCGGCATTCCCATGGTGGAGCATATTGACCCTGCATCCAGCGATGTCCAGGCGCTGATCCTGGCCCCCACCCGGGAGCTGGCCATACAGATCCGGGACGAGCTGCGGGATCTGTGCGCCTTCCGGGAGGGCGTGCGGACGGTGTGCCTGTACGGCGGCCAGCCCATTGAGAAGCAGCTCACCCAGCTCAAGAGCAAGCCCCAGATTGTGGTGGCCACCCCCGGGCGGCTGATGGATCACATGAAGCGGCGCACCGTGCGCCTGGACAAGGTGCAGACCGTGGTGCTGGACGAGGCGGATCGGATGCTGGACATGGGCTTTATCCAGGATGTCACCCGCATCCTGGACAAAATGCCCCACCGCCGAAACCTGGGGTTATTTTCCGCCACGATATCACGGGAAGTTATGGATATTTCCTGGGTTTATCAGCGCGACCCGGCGGAGATCACCGTCCGCCCGGTGGAGGAGAACCGCCCGGATATCCAGCAGTACGCCATTGAGCTGATGGGACGGGAGCAGAAGCTGGACACCATGACCGCCCTGATCAACAACGGCGGCTATGACCGGGCCATCGCCTTCTGCAACACGAAGAACATGACCGACCGGCTGGCCGGGCTGCTGAAAATGCGGGGCATCGCCTGCGAGGCCATCCACGGCGACATCCCCCAGCGGGAGCGGGAGCGCACCCTCCAGCGGTTCAAGGAGGGGAAGCTGCGGGTGCTGGTGGCCACCGACGTGGCCGCCCGGGGGCTGGACATCGACGATGTGGACGCGGTGTTCAACTACGACGTGCCCGACGAGCAGGAGTACTATATCCACCGCATCGGCCGCACGGGCCGGGCGCGCAAGCACGGGGTGTCCTATACCCTGATGGCGTCGGTGACGGAGGCGGTGAAAATGCGGGATATCGCCAGGAATACCAAGGCGGAGGTCCAGCTGCTCAAGTACGACAAGGACGGCTGCCTCATGCTGGTGGAGCAGGACGGCTGACTGGACAGACCGAGGGAGCGGGAATCCGGCCCTCGGTCTTTTTGCGAAAAGGAGGACACAGCGATGAACATCCATGTATTGGCGGTGGGCGACGTGGTGGGGGACGCCGGGGTGGACTTCCTCTCCCGCCGCCTGCCTGGCCTGAGAAAGTTCCATGACGTGCACTTCACCGTGGTATGCGGGGAGAACGCCGCCTGCAACGGCCTGCTGCCCGCACAGGCGGACGCCATCTTTGCCGCCGGGGCAGATGTGATAACAATGGGAAATCATACCTGGGAAAAACAACAGATCGTAAAGTATATGGAGGAAAATCCCTATATCATCCGGCCGGCCAATTACACCTGCCGGGTCCCGGGCCGGGGCTGGGGGATATTCGACGGCCCCCGGGGTATGCGCATCCGGGTGGTGAACCTCATTGGCCGCACTTCCATGGACTCCAACTTTGACAACCCCTTCACAAAGATTGACGAGGTGCTGCGGGGGGAGGACGCCGAGCTGACCCTGGTGGACTTGCACGCCGAGGCCACCAGCGAAAAGGGGGCCATGGCCTGGTATCTGGACGGGCGGGCCCAGGCCCTGTGGGGCACCCACACCCACGTGCCCACCGCCGACTGCCGGGTGTTCCCCCAGGGGCTGGGGTTCTGCACCGACCTGGGGATGACCGGCCCCAGCCAGTCTGTGATCGGAATCCGGCCCGACCAGGCGGTCAACCGCTTTCTGGGGGGGCTGCCCCGGCGGTTCCAGCCGGCGGAGGGCCCCTGCAAGCTGGACGCGGTGCTGTTTGAGATCGACACCGCCGCCAAGCGCTGCGTGTGCGTCCAGCGCGTTGACATCACCTAGGAGGGACAGCGATGAAAGTGCTCCACGCCGCCGATTTTCATCTGGACTCCCCCCTCGCCGGCCTTCCGGCGGATAAGAGCGCCCTGCGCCGGAGGGAGCTGCGGGACATTCCCGCCCGGCTGGCCCGGCTGGCCCGGGAGGAGGGGGTGGATCTGGTTTTGCTCCCCGGCGACCTGCTGGACGGGGGCCGGGTGTACCCGGAGACCGTCCGGGCGCTGGCGGCGGCCCTGGGGGAAATGGCCGTGCCGGTGTTTATCGCCCCGGGCAACCACGACTATTTTCACCCCGGGTCGCCCTACGCCGTCAACCGCTGGCCCGACAACGTATATATCTTTACACAGCCTGAGCTGCAAGGGGTGGTGCTGCCCCAGCTCAACTGCACCGTGCACGGCTGCGCCTTCACCGCCCCCCACCGGGAGGACGACCCGCTGGCGGGCTTTGCCGCGCCGCCGGACGGGCGGCTTCATCTGCTGTGCCTCCACGGCGAGCTGGGTACGGCGGGCGGCTACGCCCCCATCGACACCCGTTCCCTGGAGCGCTCCGGCGCGGCCTATGCCGCCCTGGGCCACATCCACGCCGGGGTGAACGGCAGGGCGGGCCAGACCCTGTGGGCCTATCCCGGCTGCCCCGAGGGGCGGGGCTTTGACGAGCTGGGCCCCAAGGGCGCGCTCATCGCATCCGTCGGTCAGCCTGTTTCGGACGGCCCCGCCTCCCCCCAGGCGCCGGAGGCTGCGGTGAGGTTTGTCCCCGTCTGCAAGCGGCAGTACCTGGTGGAGACGGTGGAGGCGGAACGCTTTGCCCACGCGCTGCCCCAGGGGGAGCGCCCGGATCTGGTGCGCCTCGTCCTCACCGGGGAGAGCCGCGCCGCGCCGGACCTGGCGGCGCTGGCCGCCCAGGCGGCCCCCCGCTTCTTCCATGTGGAGCTGCGGGACCGCACCACCCTGCCGGTGGAACTGTGGGCCCGGGCGGCGGAGGACTCGCTGACCGGGCTGTTCCTCCGGGAAATGCGCGCACGGCTGGACGGCGCGGACGGGGACGAGCGGGATAAGCTCCTGCTGGCGGCCCGGTTTGGGCTGGCGGCGCTGGAGGGAGGGGAGGATATCTGCCCATGAAAATCAAAAAGCTCACCGCCACCTTCGGGGGGCTGGACGGCGCTGCGCTGGAGCCGGGGGATGGCCTCACCGTCATCACCGCCCCCAACGAGGGGGGCAAATCCACCTGGGCGGGCTTTTGGAAGGCCATGCTCTACGGCATCGACACCCGGGAGCGGGATAAGACCGGCTTTCTGGCGGATAAGACCCGCTATCTCCCCTGGTCGGGCGCGGCCATGGCCGGGGAGGCCCAGATAGAGTGGGAGGGCAGGGAGATCACCCTGCGCCGTTTCCCCACCAGAACCAACCCCCTGGGCGGATTTGAGGCCGTCTACACCGCCACCGGCGACCCGGTCCCCGGTCTCGCCGCCGCCAATGCGGGGGAGCAGCTCACCGGGGTGGGTAAGGAGGTCTATCTGCGCTCCGCTTTTGTGGGGCAGGGCGGGGCGGCCATCAGCCCCAGCAGGGAGCTGGAGGCCCGCATCGCCGCCTTGGCCACCTCCGGGGAGGAGGACGTGGCCTATTCCGCTGTGGAGCGCACGTTGAAGGATTGGCGCAACCGCCGCCGGGCCAACCGGGCCAACGGCCTGATCCCGGAGCTGGAGGAGGAGAGGGCCCGGCTGGACGGGGCCCTCCGGGAGATGGATGACGCCCGCCGCCGGAAGTCGGAGGGCGCGCGGGAGCTGGAGCGCCTGGAGGAGAGGCAAAAGGAACTCCAGGGCGATTTGGAGATCTGGGCGCGGATTGAGAAGCACCAGCTCAACCGCCGCTACGGCCAGGCGTACCTGGAGTGGGAAAAAGCGAAAGAGGCCGTCCCGGAGGACAGGCCCCACCCCATATTTGGAACCATGACCGGCGAGCGGGCCTGGGCCTTCGCCCAGGGGAGGCAGAGGGAGCGGGAGGCGGCCATTGAAGAAAGCCGCCGCCGGGAACAGCGGCGGGCCGAAGCAGAAAAGCAGCGCCGGCGCGGGCAGATAGAAACGCGACTGGGCATTCTCCTGGGCACGGCCATGCTGTTGATGTTTGCCGCACAATTGCTGGGCGGGCGCTGGCTATTGGCGGGATTGGCCTGTGCGGCGGCGCTGGCCTGGGGGTTCTGCCTGCTCCACGGGCGGAAACTGGTGCGCCGGGCCAAGGAGATCCTTGCCGTCCCGGCTATCCCCGTCCCGGAGGACGAAAACTGGCTGGCCCAGGCGGCGGCGTACCGGGAGGGGCTGGCCCAAGCCCGGCAGGCCAGGGCCGCCGAGGAGGCCGCCCGCCGCCGGATGGACGATCTGGCCGCCCAGGGGGGGCAGCTGTTCGACACCCTGGAGCTGCTCCACGAGCCGCCCCAGTCCAAGGCGGCCACCGCCGCCCAGCTGGCCGCGGTGGAGCGGGAGCTGGCCTGGGTGCAAAAGGAGCTGGCCCGCACGGAGGGGGCGCTGTCCCACATGGGGGCCCCGGAGGATTTGGAGGCCCGGCGGGGGGAACTGGACGGGCAGTTGGCCCGCCGCCTGGAGGAGTACGACGCCCTTACCGCCGCCCTGGACGCGCTGGGCGAGGCCAACGACCAGCTGCGCCAGCGCTTTTCCCCGGCGCTGAACCAGCGGGCGGGGGAGCTGTTTGCCGCCCTCACCGGGGGCCGGTGGGACAGGCTCACCCTGGCCCGGGATTTTTCCGCCCAGGCGGCCGGGGAGGGGACGGCCCTGCCCCAAAGCGCCCTGGCCCTGTCCGCCGGGACGGCGGAGCAGCTCTATCTGGCCGTCCGGCTGGCGGTGTGCCGGCTCACCGTGCCGGACGCGCCGGTGCTGCTGGACGACGCGCTGTGCGCCTTTGACGACAAGCGGATGGGCCTGGCCCTGGCCCTGCTGAAGGAGCTGGGGGCGGAGCGGCAGATCCTGCTCTTCTCCTGCCACGGCAGGGAGGCGGCGTGGGCCCGGGCCCACGGCGTCCCGGTGATCGAAGGGTGGCGCTGAGAAATGGCGCTCCCAATCGCCCCCGGCGCACGGCATATCCTCCAAGCACTGGCCGCCCAGGGCCATGAGGCATACCTGGTGGGCGGCTGTGTGCGGGACTTGCTGCGGGGCGTAACGCCCCACGACTGGGATATCTGCACCTCTGCACGCCCGGAAGAGACCCGGCGCTGCTTTGCCGGGCAGCGGATCATCGAAACCGGCTTGAAGCATGGGACAGTAACCGTGCTGGCGGGCACAGAGCCTTACGAGATCACCACCTATCGCATGGAAGGCCCCTATTCCGACCGCCGTCGGCCGGACTATGTGCGTTTTGTCCCCAATCTGGCAGAGGATTTGGCCCGGCGGGACTTCACCATGAATGCCGTGGCCATGGACTTGGCGGGGAATCTGCGCGACCCCTTTGGGGGCGCACAGGACATAAAGCGCGGCCTGATCCGCTGTGTGGGGGAGCCGGACCAGCGCTTTCAGGAGGACGGCCTGCGGGTGATGCGTGCCCTGCGCTTTGCCTCCGCCCTGGGCTATGGGATGGAGGAGCGCACAGCCGGCGCCGTGCGCCGCAATCGCGCTGTGCTCAGCCGGGTGGCGGCGGAGCGGATCAACGCGGAGCTGTGCAAGCTGCTGGAAGGCCGGGGCGCTGGGGCTGTCCTGCGGCAGTACCCGGACGTGTTGTGCCAATTCTGGCCCCAGCTGGGGCCGCTGGCCGGGCTGGAGCAGCACACCCCCTGGCACTGCCGGGACGGCTGGGCGCACACGGTCCACGCCGTAGAGGCGGCTCCCGCCGACGTGACGCTGCGGCTGACCATGCTGCTCCACGATGTTGGCAAGCCGGCCTGCAAATCCACCGATGGGAAGGGCGCTGACCATTTCTGCGGCCATCCCGCCGTCAGCGCCCGGATGGCGGGCGAGATGCTCCGGGCGCTGAAATTTGACAACAGGACCCAGGAGCGGGTGGTTACGCTGGTGGCGTATCATGACGAGCAGCTGCTCCCCCAGGAGCGGGCGGTCCGCCGCTGGCTCAGCCGGCTGGGGCCGGAGGCGTTCTTTCAGCTCCTGGAGGTCAAGCGGGCGGACAGCATGGGAAAGGCCCTGGAACAGGTGCGGGACCGGTTGGCGGAGCTAGACGAGATCAAAATCATGGCGGAGCAGATCTTGGCGCAAGGGCAGTGCCTCACACTGAAGGATCTGGCGGTAAACGGCCGGGATGTGATTGCCGCAGGCGTTGCGCCCGGGCCGGAGGTGGGGCGGGTGCTGAACCGGCTGCTGGACCGGGTGCTGGGCGGGGAGGTCCCAAACGCGCGGGAAGCGCTGCTGGAGCTGATTGACGCCGCAAGATGATGGAGGAACGGAACGTACCGTTTTCAGGATACCGTACAAGCGCCGCTGCTGCGCGCGTCAACGGCCCATACCGCCGATCCCGGCGGTATGGGCCGTTGATATGCGTACCGGGCGCTTACCGCAGCAGCTGCCCCACGTCCTCCATTCCCCGCTGGCGCAGGAAAATGGCTTTGGGGGACTGGCGCAGCACCTCGCGGATGTCACAGGTCAGCGAGCTGGCCTCCCTGGTGTCCCGCACCACGCTGATGTGCTGGTGGAAGCTGTACATGCTGCCAAAGCTCTGCCCCAGCCGGCCGTACATGGCGCCGTAGGCCCCCTGAAGCCGGGTGACCCAGCGGCGGTCCGAGACCAGCACGTCTATGGCGGCCCTGGCCGCCTCCCGGGTGGTGAGGTCAAGCGCATCCAGGCGCAGTGCCCGGGCGGAAACGCGAAACCGCGGCAGCGTCACGCTGGACTCCCCCACCTGGAGGGACAGCCCCTGCCGGGTCCACAGCTTGGCCCCGCCGATTTCCGTGCCTGCGGACACCTGGACCTTCCCGCAGTTGCCGAAGAGGCAGCCGCCGATATCCCCATCCGGCCCGCCCCCCTGGGCCTTTATCACCCGGGCGGAGCCTGTGATCACAATATCGCCGCAGGCCCCCTGTATCCCCGCGCCAATGGCGGCGGCGCAGCAGGCGGCCTGGGCCGTCACCGTGCCGCCCTGGATGCGGATATCCCCCACGGGGGCGCCCAGCGCGCCGCCAATGCCAGCGCCGCCCCCCGCTCCGATGGCGGTGACCGCGCCGCCCCGGATGTGGATGGGGCCGGTGCGCTCCCGCCCCACGCCGCTGTCCCGGCCGATGCCCGCGCCCCCGGCGGCGCCTGTGGCGGTGAGCGTGCCGTCCGGCTCCCCCTTGGGGTCTTTCGTCTGGTCGATGACCAGGGAAGTGCCGTCGCCCAGGGATATCCCCGCGAAGCCCGGGCCGCTCTCAAACACATTATTCGTCCCCCGCCGCAAAAGCAGGGTCACATCGTTTCCCCGGCCCAGGCTGAACGCCCTGCCGGAGGATACCCGGCAGTCCACGCCGTCCAGAATCAGCTTGACCGGGCCAATCCCGTCGGCCAGGACGAGCCTGCCGCTGAAGGGCAGCTGGTCCGCGTCCGTCCCGGCCCCTCCCGCCACGGCGGTGACCTGGCCGGACAGGATATAGAGGGTGTGGCTCTCCTCCTCATAGCGCCAGTCTGTCTCCGGCTCCCCGCCGGTGACGGTGAAGGGGTTGGGATATCTGGAAATCTCCTGGAACGACCCCGCTTTTTCGTCCCAGCGCACATAGGTATACCGGATCTGGATGCGTCCTGCCTTGTCCCGTCCCTGCAGGGCGATGGTGTGGGCGGGATATCCCTTGGAGTCGTCCCCCTTGAGCAGCCACAGCCGGGCCATATCAATCTGGCCGTCCCGCCTCAGGGCCAGCTGGGCCTGCCTGCCGTCCACCGCCAGGGCGGTGACGGAGCTCCACTCCGGCAGCAGCGTTTTCCACACCAGGTCGAAGGGCGTCAGCCGCTCGCCCTGGGCGCTGTGCACGGCGATCCCCTCCGCCGCCAGCAGGGAGACAGGGCCGTCCACCACCACCTGGGCCGCCAGGGTCCCGGCGTTTTCCCCGCCCAGCACCACCGTGCCCCCCGCCAGACGCAGGACGCTGCCCGCTTCGGCCCGCAGCTGCCCGATGCGCAAAAGCCCTCCGCCGTCGACGGTGAGTACGGCGCCCCGGTCCAGCTGCACCTGGGCCAGGGTGTTTTCCCCCGCAGCCGTCACCCTGGCCTGGGCGGACTGCGCGCTCAGCAAAGGGGCGTCCACCTGCTGGAGCACCACCCTTCCCGTGCCCGTCAGCCGGAGCGCCGGGGCCTCCTGCCCCAGTCCCCGCAGGATCACCTCCTGGCCCCCGGACAGCGTAAGCGCGCCGCTCTCCCGGTCAAAGGCCGCGGCGGACAGCTCCCGGCCCGACCCCTGCACCGTTCCCAGCTGCTCCGAGACAAAGGGCGGGGCGGCCTCAGCCCCCGGGCTCTCCTGGGGCTGGGCTGCGCCCTCCGGCGCGTCCAAGCCCTCCAGCAGCGCCATCAGCCCGTCTCCAGAGCCCGCCAGCAGATCCAGCAGCAGCCCCATCTCTCCGCCGCCCCCCGCCAGCAGATCCAGCAGCTCGGGCATGGCGGGGGCATTCTCCCCGGTCATCAGCAGATTCATCAAGAAGGGCTCCAGCCCCGGGGCGGTGCCGCCGGCAAACTGGGCCCGGAACTGCTCCATGCTGGTGAAGACGCCGCCCGTCAGCTGTTCCAGCGCCTGATCCGTGGGGACGCCCTGGGCCACCAGCTCAAGCAGCTGCCGCAGCCCCTGCGCCGCCTGCCCCAGGTCCACCGCCCCGGAGGGCACGCCCCCGGAGATAACCGCGCCCAGGTATAACGCGGCCAGATACCCCGCCGCAGGGCTGCTGTCCAGCGGGAGCCTGCCCAGGGCGGCCAGCACCTGCGCCCCGCTGGCGGTGCGGTCCACCCCCAGGGCCGCCAGCAGCGCATCCCGGTCAGGCGTGCCGCCCGCCATAGCGCCCAGCAGCCAGCTGGGAAGGCGCTCCACCCCTTCCTGCCGGGCGGCCAGGCCGTCCATCACCGCGTCCACCAGCGCGTCCAGGCCCTCCCCGGCCTTTCCGTCTTGAAACAGCCCCGCCTGCACGCCGTTTCGGGCAATCTGGTCGATCTCCCCCCGCAGCCGCTCCAGCTCTGTCTGAAGGGCGGCGCGGTCTGCCCCGCCGTCTTCCGCGGCCTGCCGGGCCAGCTCCTCCATACGGCCCAGATTGTCCTCCACCTCCGCCAGGGATGCCTCTCCCGACTGGAGGGTCCGGCGGCCCTCCCGGGCCTGACGGCCCGCCTGGGTGACCCGGCCCATCAGCTGCCGCAGCGTATCGGAGACGGTTGCCGCCGCTTTTTTGGGCCCCGCCGCCGGCCGGGCCGGGCCCGCGCTGTCCTGCTTCTCCGTCCTGCCTGTTTTTTGATACCGGGCGGCAGTCAGCTCCCTGTTTCTGCGAACGCTCAGCTTTTCCATCCCGCCGACCTCCTTACGCTTGGCGGCAGAGCCGCCTTTAGAAGCTGTACCAATCGCCTCAGCACCCAGCTTTGCGGCCCAAATTGCCGCCGGCCGCGTTGAACAATCTTGAAATACACCAAGTATTCCCGCGATTTTTCGCCTTGCCACCGGCAATTTTGACGCGCGAATCTGAATACTTCGGCGATTGGTACAGTTCCTTACTATTATTATCGTCCCGCCGGCAGGAAAAATAAGCAAAGGATAGCTTGAGCGCTGCGCCGTCCCGGAAAAGGGGCGCATATCAGGGGGGGAATAAGGTTTCCTGGGAAATTACCGGGCAAAAACCCCCTCCGGCCAGGGGCCGGAGGGGGTGCTGGGCGCGGGGCGGCGCTGGGTCAATCACTGGCCAGGGTGAACTGGTCCACCAGCTGCTTCAGGCCGGCGGCCTCGGCGGACAGCTCCTGGCTGGCGGCGGCGCTCTCCTGGGCGGTGGCGGAGTTGGTCTGCACCACGCTGGAAATCTGGTCGATGCCGTCTGTGACCTGGCTGATGGCGTCGGTCTGGCTCTCCACCGCCTTGACCACGATATCCATCTGGGTGGTGACGCTGCCGGCGATGGTGCTGGTGCGCTCCAGGGACTCGGTGACGCGGTGCACCGCCTGGCTGCCCTCGTTGACGGCGGCAATGGAGCCGCCGATGAGCTCCTTGGTGGCCTTGGCGGCCTCGTCGGACTTCTGGGCCAGGTTGCGCACCTCGTCGGCCACCACGGCGAAGCCCTTGCCCGCGCTGCCCGCCCGGGCGGCCTCCACGGCGGCGTTCAGCGCCAGGATGTTGGTCTGGAAGGCGATGTTCTCAATGGCGGCGATGATCTTGGAGATCTCATCGGAGGAGCTGGAGATCTTCTCCATGGCCGCGTTGAGGTCCTTGACGTACTCCACGCTGGTGCCCAGCTGGGCCCCCGCCTGGCCCACGAACTGGCCCGCCTGCTCGGCGGCGGCGGAGGTCTTTTTGGTGCTGGCGGAGATATCGTTGATGGTGGCGGCCAGCTCCTCCACGGCGCTGGCCTGCTCCATGGAGCCCTGGCTCAGCGTCTGGGCGCCGGTGGACACGTGGCCGCTGGCGGAAGACACCTGGGCGGCGGCGGCGTCAATGCGCCGCATGGTGCCGCTCAGCTCCATTTTCAGGTTGCGCATGGACAGCAGGATATTTTGGAACTCGCCCACGTAGGTGTCCCGGTGGGCGGACTGGATATCAAAGTTTTTGTTGGCCATCTGGGTGAGCAGATAGCTGATGTCGTTGATGATGGTGTTCAGCCCGGCCACCATGTCCGCCGTGGACTGGGTGAGCTGGGCGGTCTCGTCCCGGCTGCCGGTCTGGGGGACGGGGGACTTCAGATCGCCGGCCACCAGCAGCTTCATCCGTTTGCACACCGCCCGCATGGGCCTGCTGATGTTGGTGGACAGGCGCAGGGCCACCACGATGGAGGCCATGGCGGCGGCTATGCTCACAAGGATGTTGATAAGGATGCCCACGTATGTATCGGTGAGGTAGTCCTTCTTCATGGCGGTGACGGCCACGCTCCAGCCGTCGGTGCCGCCCACGGGGGCATAGGCCGCGTAGCGGGGCCCGTCGGCGTCCTGGAAGCTGCCGAAGCCGTTTTTACCCTGGCGCATCTCGGCGTGGATGGCGGCCAGCTCCTTCAGCGAGCGGTCGCTTTGGGCGTCCCGCTCCACGTTCTGGGTGGTAATGGTGTCCAGCGTCACGTCGGCGATGGTGTCGCCGTTTTTATTGATCATGTAGGCGCGGCTGTTTTTGCTCACCTTGATGGAGGACACGATATCGTTCAAAAAGGTCTCCGGCGGCACAAAGTAGACCACGCCCACAATCTCGGAGCCGTGGCTTCCTCCGGCGTAGAGAGGGGCGGCCACCATGATGGACAGCTCGCCGGTGATTTTGCTCACCAGGGGCTCGGACACATAGACCGTGCCCTTCATGGCCTGCTGGACGTATTCCCGGTCGGAGTAGTCCTTGCCGTCGAAGATGCTCAGGCCGTCGGCCCCGATGACATTGCCCCGCTGGAAGCCGTGCATGGAGGCGCGCTCGTCGATGATGGCGCGCTTGGTCTCCACGGGGGTGTCCGGGTCGGCCAGCTGGGCGATGCAGCCGGTGTCCATGGCCACATTTTTATAGGCGGTGAGCTCCTGCTCCACCCGCTCTGCGGCCAGCACGGCGGTCTCGCTCATCATTTGGTCCACTGTGGCAATGGTGCTGCGGTAGTTCAGGGAGATGCTGGTGGCGCCCACCAGTACCAGCGCGGTTAAGACTGTCGCCATCAGGCAAACCGTGATTTTTTTGCGGATACTGTTCATCTCTGTGCACCTCGTAAATCATAATGTGGTGTCCGACCGCGGTGATGAGGCGCTGTTTGGACATTGACAATGTGCCCGGCGGCGAGGATTTTTTCGCCAGGCAAGGCGGTTTGGCGCAGAAATACGTTGTGTATTTCAAGTCAAATCGACGTATAATGGCGGGGGAAGGCCCGTCGTTTGGGCAATATTGGAAATTTCAAACGAGCCCCAAAAGCGGCTACAGCTATTATATGGGCACCGGCGGCCGATTGTCAATGGTTTCACGCATTTTACTCCCCCACGGATCAAAACGGCTGCGCGGGCGCCGGGCAGGGGAATGCCGCCGGGCGCTTGGGGGAAATGATAATCCCATTGACAAGACCGCCCCGCTGGGGTAGGATAAACAATATGAAATGGCCAGGGCGGCTATGACCGGGCAGGGCGCAGGGCGCGGCGCATGGTGCGGGCGAATTATGAAAAGGAGGATACGGGATATGAAAATGACGTGGCGGTGGTACGGCGAGGGGAACGACCAGATCAAGCTCAGCGATATCAAGCAGATCCCCGGCGTGGAGGGCATCGTGTGGGCGCTCCATGACAAGATGCCGGGGGAGGTGTGGCAGCCCGGCGAGATCGCGGCGGTCAAACAGCAGCTGGACCAGTACGGCTTCAACATGGACGTGGTGGAGAGCGTGAACGTCCACGACGACATCAAGATCGGCCTGCCCACCCGGGATGGGTATATTGAGAACTACAAGCAGACCATCCGCAACCTGGCGCCCTTCGGCGTGAAGGTGATCTGCTATAACTTCATGCCGGTGTTCGACTGGACCCGCACCGACCTGTTCCACCCGGTGGGGGACGGCTCCACCGCGCTGTACTACGAGGCGGCGAAAATCAAGCAGGACCCAAAGGAGATGGCGGATTACGTCATGTCCTTCACGGAAAAGTACCACATGACCTTCCCCGGCTGGGAGCCGGAGCGGATGGCCAAGCTGGACGAGCTGTTTGAGAAGTACCGCCCCGTCACCAAGGAGAAGCTGTGGGACAACTTCAAGTATTTCTTGGAGGCCATCATGCCCACCTGCCACGAGTGTGACATTAAAATGGCCGTCCACATGGACGATCCCCCCTGGGATATTTTCGGCCTGCCCCGGCTGCTCACCAGCGGCGAGGCCATCGACAAGTTCTTAAAAATGGTGGACGACCCCTATAACTGCCTGACCCTGTGCTCGGGCAGCCTCAACGCCGACCCCAAGAACAACGTGGCGGACATCGTGCGCAGGCACTGCGATAGGATCGCCTTCGCCCACATCCGCAACGTGAAGCACTTCGACAACGGCGACTTCTCCGAGGCGTCCCACCGGGACTGCGACGGCGACACCGGCATTCTGGACATCCTGAAGGCGTACCACGACGGCGGCTTCGACGGCTATATCCGCCCCGACCACGGCCGCCACCTGTGGACCGAGGGCCCGGGCACCGTGCGCCCCGGCTACGGCCTGTATGACCGGGCCCTGGGCGTGATGTATATGCTGGGCGTGTGGGATATGCTGGACAAGCTCGACAAGAAATAAACGATAGACACATGGCGGCGGGCCCCCGGGCGTTCCCGGGGGCCCGCGCTGCGCCGGCGGAGGGGATCGGGCACACCGCCGGCAGACCAAACCACGAAGGAGGCCGTCATGAAGCTTGCCGCCGACGCCATTGCCGCCGCCTACAATCTGCTGTGGGGCGACCTGTTTGCCATCCCCCTGCCGGGGGGCGGGTCGCTGGAGGTGTCCCTGCTGGTGCTGCTGCTCATCCCCACAGGCATCTTTTTCACCGTGCGCACCCGCCTGCTCCCCATCCGGCTCCTGCCGGAGATGCTGCGGGTGACGGGGGAAAGGCGGACCAGCCGGGAGGGCAGCGCCATCTCTGGCGTCCAGGCCCTTGTGGTGTCCACCGCCACCCGGGTGGGCATGGGCAATTTGATCGGGGTGGTGGCCGCCATCTCCGCCGGGGGCGCGGGGGCGGTGTTCTGGATGTGGGTGACCGCCCTCATCGGATCATCCACCGCCTTTATTGAGGCCACCCTGGCCCAGCTTCACAAGGAGCGCGACCCGCTGTACGGCGGCTGGCGGGGGGGCCCGGCCTACTATATCCACAATTTTGTCAAGGAGAGGCGGGGTGGAAAGCTGGGGCGGCATTGTGTGCTGGCGGTGCTGTTCGCCGTCTCCGGCCTGATCTGCTGGTGCGGCATCAGCCAGGTCATCTCCAACTCCGTGTCCGCCGCCTTCCAGAACGCCTTCCACATCGAGCCCGTTTACACCACTGTGGTGCTGGTGGCCCTGTCCGCCGTCATCGTGCTGCGGAAAAACGCCACAGTGCGGGTGCTGGACGTGCTGGTGCCCATCATGGCGGCCTGTTATTTTGTCATCACCCTCATCCTCATCGGTATGAATATCACCGTCCTGCCCGATGTGTTCCGCCGCATTTTCCAGGAGGCGTTCGGCATCCGCCAGGCGGCGGCGGGGGGCTTTGGCACCGTTATTATGAACGGGGTGAAGCGGGGGCTGTTCTCCAACGAGGCCGGGTCCGGCTCCGCCCCCTGCGCCGCTGCGGCGGGGGATACCTCCCACCCCGCCAAGACCGGCCTTTTGCAGGCGCTGGGGGTGTTTATCGACACCATCGTCATTTGCAGCTGCACCGCCTTCATCATCCTGGTGACCCCGGCGGAAAAGGTGGCCGGGCTGGAGCTGATGGACCTGCTCCAGGCGTCCATGGCCCACCACCTGGGCCGGTTCGGGGTGGTGTTCATCGCCCTGATCCTGTGGCTGTTCAGCTTTTCCACCTTTGTGGGCATCCTGTTCTACGCCCGGTCCAACGTGGCCTACCTGTTCGGCGACAATTGGCTGTCCCAGACTCTCTACAAAGTGCTGGCCCTGGCCATGCTGTTCGTGGGCGGGCTGGCGGCGTATACCTTTGTGTGGGACCTGGGGGACGTGGGGGTGGGGCTGATGACGGTGTTCAATATTATCGTCATCGTACCCATGTCGGGGCAGGCGCTGAGCGCCCTCCGGGACTACGAGGGGAAGATGCGCAAGCGCGGAGAGAAGTGAAAAAGTCCCGGTTTCCAGGAGAAACCGGGACTTTTTTGTCACCGCATCAAGCCTTGGATCAAAATCACCAGGATGAGCACGGGGAGTATAAACTGGAAGTAGGGCTTCAGCGCCCGGGGCATTTTCAGCCCCTTGCCGGTGTTGGCCTCCTCCAGGTACTTGTCAAAGCCCCAGCCCCATTTGGTGACGCAGAACAGCAGGTAGACCAGCGACCCCAGGGGGAGAAGCAGGTTGCTGACCAGGAAGTCCTCGATGTCCAGCACCTGGCCCACGCTGCCGTTGGGCAGGACGGCCTTGAAGTACCACAGGTTATAGCCCAGCACGCAGGGCATGGAGGCCAGCAGGAGGAACACGCCGTTGAACAGCGCCGCCTTTTTCCGGCTCCAGCCGAAGTTGTCGATGCACCCGGCCAGCAGGTTCTCGAACACGGCGATGACGGTGGAAAAGCTGGCGAAGGACATGAACAGGAAAAACAGCGAGCCCCACAGCCGTCTCCCGGCCATGCCGGTAAACACCTTGGGCAGGGTGACGAAGATGAGGGACGGCCCCGCGTCCGGCGTCACCCCAAAGGAGAAGCAGGCGGGGAAGATGATGAGGCCGCTTGCCAGCGCCACGAGGGTGTCCAGCCCGCAGATACGGGCGGCCTCCCCGGCTAGGGCGTTGTCCCGGCTCATGTAGCTGCCGAAGATCTCCATGGCGGCGATGCCCAGGCTCAGCGTGAAGAACGCCTGGTTCATGGCGGCGGTGACCACCTTGCCCAGCCCCTGCTCCACGGCCCGGCCGAAGTCGGGCAGGAGGTAGAATCGGACGCCCTCCCCCGCGCCGGGGAGGGTGAGGCTGTGCACCGCCAGCACCACGATGAGGCCCAGCAGGCCCAGCATCATCCACTTGGTCACCCGCTCCAGCCCGCCCTGGAGGCCCAGGGAGCACACCAGGAAGCCCGCTGCCACCATCACCGCCATCCAGACGGTCATCTCCATGGGGTCGGCCCGCATGGCGGAGAACACCCCGTCCACCGCCTCCAGGGCTATTCCCTCGAAAGCGCCCCCGGCGAATTTGAAGAAGTAACCCAGCATCCAGCCGGACACGGTGGTGTAGTACATCATCAGCAGATAGCAGCCAATCAGGCAGAACCAGCCGTGGATGTGCCACTTGGAGCCTGCGGGCTCCAGCGCCCGGTAGCCCTGCACCGCGCTTTTGCGGCTGGCCCGGCCCACCGCCAGCTCCATGGTGAGCACAGGCACCCCCATAATCACCAGAAACAGCAGGTAGAACAGCACGAACACGCCGCCGCCGTATTCCCCGGTGACATAGGGGAATTTCCACACGTTGCCAATGCCGATGGCGCATCCGGCGCTCACCAGCAGGAAACCCAGCCGGGAGCGGAAGCTTTCTCGTTTCATTTGCCCTCTCCTCTTTGCAAATTTCCGCCATTATATCGGAGAACCGGGCAAATGTCAAATTTCACTGTATGTCTGCTGAAACAGCCCGCCTGCGTGGTAAGCGCAGGCGGGCTGTCTGATGGGGCAAGGTCACTTTCCCGGCTGCCCCAGCTGCTCCCGCGCCCAGGCGGCGTACCAGGTTTTGCCGCCCTCGTCCCGCAGGCGGGCCAGCAGGGGGGCTGCCTGCTCCGGCCCCAGGCGGCGCAGGGCGTCCTGGGCCAGGATCTGCTGTATGTCCAGACGGCGCAGCCGGAAGGGGGCCTGCCAAAGCTGCTGCTCCAGCCAGGCCCGGTCCACCGCCCGGCCCCGCAGGCAGGTGAGCCGGGCGCGCAGCAGCGCGGCGGTGCCCGAGAGGTTCTGGGCCAGCCTGGCCTGCTTTTCCCCGCACCCGGCGGCCAGCCCCTCCAGCTCTTCCAATGCCTGGGCAGCCCCCGCCCGGTCCCCCTTACCCAAACGATAGGCACACAGGTCCTGGAGGTAAAGCCCCCGCAGGGCGGCGTCCTGCGCCAGACCGGCCCGCTCCAGCGGGGCCAGGGCGGCGAGGGCCGCGTCAAAGTCCCCCTTGGCGGCATAGCCGTCGGCCAGGTAGGCGCTGGACACCAGATATTCCCGGCTGTCCGGCTTCAGCCGCCCGGGTATTGCGGCGTACTGCCGGAGAAAGGCGTCCGGGTCCAGCTCCACATGGAGCAGGCCCAGCAGCTTGGTATTGCAGCTGTCCGCCACCAGCCTGGCCGCCAGCTGCCCGGCGAAAACCCCCAGAAGGAGCATGAGCACCGAGGCGATGAGCGGGATATGGACAGGCAGCCCCCTGTCCCGAATCCAAACCAGTACGGTCAGCACCACGGACGCGGCAAATATGCCCGCCGCGGTCAGCCTGCTCTGCCGGAATGCCCGGACCATAGCGCCGCACCCCTTTCCCTTTGAGTTTTTACAGATGAAGTGCTTTGATTATAGCCGCATGAAGCCCTTTTCCGCAAGTGGGCGGGGGGAAAAAACCGTTTTTCAGCCGCCAGCACAAAAGCATTCGAGAAAAAATTTCTGACTTTGTGCCGGATACCAAAAGTTTTCTGTTCCTTTTTTCGACAATTTAGGTTATAATGTCTGCAACAAAAGAAAAAACGCCAATGGAATATATCTATATTGTACAAAGCATAGACTGGGCGTGAGAGATGGAGGCGGTTGAAAATGGTACGTGTCACAGCTTTGATGGACAACGACGCATCGGAGAACAAGGCGCTGGTCAACGAGCACGGCCTGTCCTATCTGCTGGAGGGGCCGGATTTCCGCATTCTCTTTGACTGCGGCGCGGGGCCCCACCCCTGGGCCAACGCCCACAGGCTGGGCCTGTGTGTGGGCGGGCTGGACGCTGTGGTGCTCAGCCACAGCCACTATGACCACGCCGCCGGCTTCCGCGACCTGCTGGAGCAGGGGCTGGGGGGCAAAATCCTCTACACCGGCCCCCATTTCTTTGAGGCGAAGTTCGCCTTTGACGGACTGCGCTACACCGACCTCTCCGCCGGCTTCGGGCCGGAATTCCTGGCGGAGAACCGCGTGGAGCACCGGGTGGTGGAGGCCCTGGCCCAGCCCTTCCCCGGCCTGTGGCTGGTGGGGAGCTTCCCCAGGCGCCACGGCTTTGAGACCATCCCGGAGCGCTTTGTGCGCCAGACGGCGCAGGGCTTTGTGCCCGACGATTTCTGCGACGAGATCTGCATGGCCGTGGACACCCCCCAGGGCCTGGCCATTTTTGTGGGCTGCTCCCACCCGGGCATTTTGAACATGGTGGAGCACGTGTGCGCCGTGCTGGAGCGCCCGGTGATGGGGGTGTTCGGCGGCACCCATCTGACGGAGGCGGACGAAGGCCGCATTGAGGCCACCATCGACGCGCTCCGGGCCAAGGGCCTGCGGGTGCTGGGGCTGAGCCACTGCTCCGGGCAGGCGGCCGAGCGCTGCGCCGCACGCCGGGAGGGGCTGCGGCACTGCCACCTGTCGGTGGGGGACAGCATTTTCCTGGAGGCGGGCGGCTGATGCTGCTCCAGCCGCTGGCCAGGGAGATGGTGGAGGCGGTCTCCGGCATGGTGGAGGGCCGCACCATCAATCTGATGGACACCAAGGGGATCATCGTGGCCTCCAGCGACCCCGCCCGGGTGGGTTCCTTCCACCAGGGGGCGATGGAGGCGGTGCGCACGGGGAAAATGGTGAGCATCACGAAAGAGCAGGTGGCCGATTATTCCGGCGCCAGGGAGGGGTGTAATATGCCCCTCCGGGTCAACGGGACCATCATCGGCGTGGTGGGCATCTGGGGCGACCCCCCGGAGATCAAGGCCCTGGCCCACCTGCTGGAGGTCTACGCGGCCAAATACTTTCAGCTGGAGGCCATGGCCAGCCCCCGCCTGGCGGATCGTGAGCTGCGGGGCCGGGTGCTCCGGGCCCTGCTGGCCCCCGCGGACCGCGCCATGGCGGACGCCAAGGTGCTGATGGACAGCCTGGGGCTGCGCCTGGAGTTCCCCCTACAGGTGATCGTCTTTTCGGACCGGACGGGGGCAGCCCGGTCGGAACGGCAGGAGCAGCTGCTGAATTTCCTGGCCGCCCAGGGCTGGCTGCGGCCCGAGCGGGAGCTGTGGGGGACGGTGGACGACCGGCTGGTGCTGCTGTGCGCGTGCGCGGGCCACTGCGCCGCCGCGCTGTACCACAGGGACGCGGCCCATGCCGGCGTGCTGGCGGACTACCGCTTGTGCATTGGGGATGTGTGCCGCACCGAATGGGATATCGCCGCGGCCTATCAGCAGGCCGCCGCCCTGGAGGCCGTCTCCCCCCGGGCGGTGAGCGACCTGCGGGACCCGTCCACCCGCTGCGATTACCTGCTGTACAGCGCGGCCATCCGGGACGCGGATTTTTTGGAGGAGCTCTATGCCCGGCTGGGGGACGCCTTCCGGGAGAGCGAGCTGCCCCTCCTGTTCCAGACGGCGGAGTGCTATTACCGCCATGGGCGCAGCGTCACCCAGGCGGCGTCCGAGCTGTTTATCCACAAGAACACCCTGCAATACCGGGTGCGCCGGCTGCTGGAAGCCCTGGAGCTGGAGCGGTGCGGGCCCTTTCAGGAGGAATTCCTGATGCGGCTGCTGCTGGAGCACCACAAGCGTAAACAAAGCCGTCAGGCTTTGGAATAAAAAAAGGAGGAAAGAGAGTATGCAAACGTTCGTCATGTTCCTGCTCATCATCGCGTCAGTGGTCCTCATGGTCTTTGCCATCTCCAAGCTGAAGATGCACCCATTCATCGTCATGCTGGTGATCGCCATGCTGCTGGGCCTGTGCTGGGGGCTCTACCAGCCCGGCACCGCCGGTCTTGAGACCCCTGCCGACATGGTGACCACCATCAAGAACGGCTTTGGCGGCATCATGACCAGCATCGGCATCGTCATCCTGTGCGGCACCATCATCGGCACCATCCTGGAGAAGACCGGCGCCGCGCTCACCATGGCCAACACCATTCTGAAGCTGGTGGGCAAGAAGAACAGCGTGGTGGCCATGGGCGCCATGGGCTACGTCACCGGCATCCCCGTGTTCTGTGATTCCGGCTTCGTGGTCCTCTCCCCCATCAGCCGCGCCCTGGCCCAGCAGTCCAACATCTCCTTGGCGGTGATGGGCACCGCCCTGTCCGGCGGCCTGTACGCCACCCACTGCCTGGTGCCCCCCACCCCCGGTCCCATTGCCATGGCCGGCACTTTGGAGGCGGATCTGGGCCTGACCATCCTGGTGGGCCTGTGCATTTCCATCCCCGCCGTCATCGTGGCCATCCTCTACGCCAAGTTCGTGGCCAGCAAGATCGACATCCCCGCCAACTCCGAGTTCACCTATGAGGAGCTGCAGAGCAAGTACGGCAAGCTGCCCGGCGCGGTGCAGAGCTTCGCCCCCATCATTCTGCCCATCATCCTCATCGCCCTGGCCTCTGTGGCCTCCTTCCCCGGCAGCCCCTTCGGCACCGGCGTCTTCTTCAAGTTCATTGCCTTCATCGGTAAGCCCGAGGTGGCGCTGCTGCTGGGCGTGTTCCTGTCCATCAGCCTGATCCCCGAGTCCGAGAAGGAGAACACCCTGAAATGGGTGACCCAGGGCGTCACCGACTCTGCGGGCATCCTGGCCATCACCTGTGCCGGCGGCTCCTTCGGCGCGATCCTGAAGTGCCTGCCCATCGCCGACTCCGTGGGCAGCCTGACCAGCACCGGCATCGGCGTGCTCATCCCCTTCATCATCGCCGCCATCCTGAAGATTGCCATGGGCGCGTCCACCGTCGCGATGATCACCACCGCGGGCATGATGGCCCCCCTCATGGCCACCATGGGCTTTACCTCGCCCCTGGCCAAGGTGCTGGTGGTTATGGCCATCGGCGCGGGCTCCATGTTCGTCTCCCACGCCAACGACTCTTACTTCTGGGTGGTGTCCCAGTTCTCCGACATGAAGACCAACGAGGCCTACAAGTGCCAGACCGGCATGACCGGCGTGATGGGCCTGACGGTTATCATCATTGTGTTCATCCTGTCCCTGTTCGTGTAATTGGAAAAACATCAGGGCCGCCGCCGGGACTACAGGGCCCGGCGGCGGCCCCCTCATATCCCATAAAAAGGAGGACTTCCCTTGTCATTGAGAACAGACGCGCAGCGCATTATGGACGCCGCCCTCAAGGCCGCCCTGCCGGATACGGCGGTGGCCAAGGCCCTGGAGGCGGCGCGGTTCGGGCCGGGCCGCCTGGTGCTGGTGGCGGCGGGCAAGGCCGCGTGGCAGATGGCCGCCGCAGCCGTCCGGCAGCTGGGAGAGCGGGTGGATTCCGGCGTGGTCATCACCAAGTACGGCCACAGCAAGGGCCCCCTGCCCGGTTTGGAGATATACGAGGCGGGCCACCCCGTCCCCGACGAGAACTCCTTCAAGGCCACTCAGACCGCCATTGAGGCGGTGTCCGGCCTGACGGCACAGGACACGGTGCTCTTCCTGCTGTCCGGCGGCGGCTCCGCCCTGTTTGAAAAGCCGCTGATCCCGCCCGCCGACCTGGACCGGCTCACCCACGAGCTGCTGGCCTCCGGGGCGGATATCGTGGAGATGAATACGGTGCGCAAGCGCTTTTCCGCCGTGAAGGGCGGGCGGTTTGCCGCCCTGTGCGCCCCGGCCAGGGTGTTTTCGGTGGTGCTGTCCGATATCATCGGCGACCCGCTGGACATGATCGCCTCCGGCCCCGCATACCCGGACTCCAGCACGGAGGAGCAGGCCCGGGCCGTGGCGGAGAAGTACGGCCTGACCCTCACCGAGGAGATGCGCGCCCTGCTGGCGGTGGAGACCCCCAAGAGCCTGGACAATGTGGAAACCCATATCACGGGCAGCGTCCGCCAGCTGTGCCTGGCCGCCCAGGAGGAGTGCCGGGCCCTGGGGTATACCACCGTGGTGCTCACCGCCAGCCTGTCGTGCACGGCGCGGGAGGCCGGGGCCTTCCTGGCCAACATTGCCCAGTACCACCACGGCGGCGGCCGGAAGCTGGCCTTCCTGGCGGGGGGAGAGACGGTGGTGCAGCTCACCGGCGGCGGCCTCGGGGGCCGCAATCAGGAGCTTGCCCTGGCGGCGGCCCCGGGCATCGCGGGACTGTCCGGCGCGGCGGTGTTCTCCCTGGGCTCCGACGGCACCGACGGCCCCACCGACGCCGCCGGGGGCTATGTGGACGGCTCCACCGCCCAGGCCCTGGGGGAGCAGGGGGTGGATATCTTCGCGGTGCTCAAGGACAACGACTCCTATCACGCGCTGGAAAAGACCGGCGGCCTCATCAAAACCGGGCCCACCGGGACCAATGTGAACGATATCGCCGCCGTGCTGATAGAGGGCTGAGAACGGGGCGCATCAGAACAGCCGGACTGCCTAGGCAGTCCGGCTGTTTGCCTTCACGGCTCACAGGATGAAGTTTATAACGGCATAGATCAGATGGCAGAGGGTGAAGCAGGCCGCCGCCAGCAGGGCGGGCGCGTTTTTCCGCGCCAGGGAAAAGAGGAGAAGGGCGGCGCAGGGGGCCAGGCACAGGGTCAAAATCACGGCGGCGTTCACAATCCCGGCGTAATAGGCCGCCCATGCGGCAAGGTACAGCGCGGCGCACGACAGGACGCCCGCCGCGGATATGGGCTTGACGGGCCCGCCCCCGGCGGTGTTGGACAGCGCGCACAGCGCCGCAGCCATGGCGCATTGAAAGACCTGGGCGGCGGCGTCGACGGCCGGCGTGACGGATTCCTGCCGCAGGACATCGCGGGGGGCGGGAAGGGCAAACCATACGAAATTGGGGAGCATGATGAGCAGAAACAGCCCCAGCCCCCACGGGTCAAACCCCAATCGGTAATTTCGGAGCTTCCACATCCTTTATGCACCCCATTTGCGGACATATATCCGGGACGGCTGATCCTCCCCGTCCCCCTGGGCCATGCACAGGAACTCCCAGCCGTACCGCTCGTAAAAGGACGTGTGGCCGGTGAGCAGGTACAGGGTGTCCACTCCCAGCTGCGCCATACCGGCGCAGGCGTGGTTTAACAGCGCCCCGGCGATCCCACGGCGGCGGTACGCCTCCTCTACATAGACGGCGCACACGTTGGGGGCCAGGTCCTTTCGATTGTGGAAGTCGTTATCAATGACCCCCAGCCCGCCCAGGATGGCGCCGTCCTCCACCGCCAGATACCACTGGGGCACGGGGCCCCCGCCGGACAGGGACTGCTCCATGCTCTCCCGGTAGGCGTCCAGCGGCACGCCCCATTTGCCGTGGAACCACGCCGCCGCCCGGTCCAGCAGCGCGGGGCGCTCCCTGATGCTCAAAAGCTCGCAGCGCAGCGCGCTCACCTCCTTGAGAAATATTCCTCCACAAAATCCACGTGGCCCACCGTCCACTCCCGCCCGTTCAGATGCGCCAGGCAGCCCGCGTCCGTGGTGAAGTCAAAGCGCAGCTTATAGGAGTAAAGCGCCTGAAATTTGCGCCCGTCCCGCTCCCGGCCATATTTGCCGTCCCCCAGCAGGGGATGGCCCGCGGCGGCGAACTGGGCGCGGATCTGGTGGGTGCGCCCGGTGATGAGGTCGCACTCCACCAGCGACAGGCCATCTCGGGCGTCCAGCGTGCGGTACACCGTCACCGCCGTTTTTCCGCCGGGGACGGGGCGGTCGAATACCCGCACCTGGGCCTTGCTTTCGTCCTTTAAAATGTATCCCCGCAGCTCGCCCTCCCGGGGGCAAATCTCCCCGTGGATGACGCACAGGTACAGCTTTTGCAGTTCCCGGTCCCGGATCTTCTGGTTCATCACCCGCAGGGCGGCGGCGGTCTTGGCGGCGATGACGATGCCCCCGGTGTTGCGGTCGATGCGGTTGCACAGGGCGGGGGCAAAGGCGTTCTCCCACCGGGGGGACCACTCCTTCTTCTGGTACAGGTACGCCTGGACGTGGGTGATGAGTGTGTTCACCTGCTCCTTGTCGTCGGAGTGGACCACCATGCCCGGGCGCTTGTCCAGCAGCAGCAGGTGCTCGTCCTCGTACAGGATGGTGAGCCGGGGCTGATCCACCCGCAAAAAGGCGTTGTCCGGGGTGGGCGCATCAAAAAACTCATCGTTAATGTAAAGCTGGAGCACGTCCCCCTGCTCCAGGTGCGTATCCCGCCGGGAGCCCTTCCCGTTGCGCTTCACCCGCTTGAGGCGGATGTATTTCTGCGCCAAGGGGGCGGGGAGGAGGGGGACTGCCTTGGTCAGCCAGCGGTCCAGCCGCTGGCCCGCGTCGTTGGGGCCGATGGTAAATTCCTTCATGGCGCTCGCCTCCCGGGGGAAAAATTTTGCAGCCGGCTGCGTGAAGCGGGTTAATTGTAGCAGAAAACGGGGGAAAAGGCAAGGCGGGCGGAAAGGTTTTGCCTCTCCGCCCGCCCGGCCCCTGGCTGAGCGTCAGGAAAACGTGGTGTGACGGCGCCGGTAGCCGTCGTTGTCCTTTTGCCGAAGCTCCGCCTCCACCTGGGCCAGCTTCCGCTTCAGCTCCTGGGCGCGGGCCCCGTCGGTCTCGGCGTCCAGCTGCCGCTCCAGCTCCGCGCGCCTCTGCTTCAGCTGCTCGATCTCCCGGTCCACCGCGCCGGTGTCGCCGGTGCAGCGCTCCGCCTTTTGGGCCGGGCCCCCTTTTTCCGGGGCCCCCGCCTGCGCGTCCCGCTCCGGGCTGCCCGGCGTTTCGGGGCCGTCAAAATAGAGCCTGGGCTGTCCCTCGCTGCTGCTGCCCAGCCGGTACAGGCCGGAGGGCTCCGGCTTTTCCCGGTGGACGTATTGGTCCGTCACGGGCTCCGGCGGACGGTTTGGAGCTTCCTCCCCGGCCTGCCGGGGCCGGGGCGTCCCGGGTATGCTCCCGGCTGCCGCCATGGGACGGGCGGGGTTTGCTTGGGAAACAGGTGTCATAGAGCGTTCCTCCCATCGGATAAAGTGTGCCTGCCTCCAGTCCAGTTTACCCTTTGGCGGGGGGATTGCAAGGCCCTTGCGCTGAAATGCGCCCCAGGCGTCACGAGATGTTCAGCAGCACGTGGAGGGAGAAGCGCCCCTGGTTTTTTTCCGTCAGCACCGCCCCGTGGTATTTTTCCGCCACGGCGCGGATGTTGGAGAGCCCGGTTCCCGCCGGGGGCAGGGGGCCGCCGCCGCAGGTGTTTTCAAAGCTCAGCATATAAAAATCCCCCTGCCGCTCCCCGGAGACGCGGATGGAACGCTCCCCGGCGGCGCGGGAGCAGGCGGCGATGGCGTTATCCAGGGCGTTGGCGAAAATCACGCACAGGTCGAAATCGTCGATGCCGCAGGGCTTGGGCAGAACCAGGGAGACCTGCGCCGCAATCTCCCCGGCCAGGCCCAGCTTCTCGCCCAAAAGGACGTCCACCACAGGGTTTCCGGTCTGGTAGGGGAAGGACAGGGACTGGGAGACGCCCTCCAGCTTTTTCAAATAGGCCCTGCCCTCGTCCACCCTTCCGCCGCCCAGCAGGCCGTCCAGCACGGTCAGGTGGTTTTTGACATCGTGCCGGAAGGCCGCCGTGCGCTCATAGCGCAGCTGCGCCTCGGCGATATAGACCTTTTGGGCCTGGGCCGCCTGGGCCAGGGATTGCAGCGCCGCCTGGGCCTGAAAGCCCCGGCAGAGGTGGCGGTAGGCGTACAGGGTGCACAGCAGCGCGGCCAGCCCCATCCCCTGGAGCAGCAGGAGGGCGGTGTGCTGCGCGATTTCCGCGGGCAGCGGGCGGATGGACGGGGCGCTGTACGACGTGCGCAGGATATACAGCTGGGCGGCAAAGAAAAACAGCCCGGGAAACAGCAGCAGTCCGGCATGGGGCGTTTGGCCCTCCCGCGTCCAGGCCAGGAGCCGCAGCGCGGCGGCGCAGCAGCAGGCGCACAGCGCGAAGAAGGCGGCCAGCGCCGCCAGCAGCAGCAGGTACAGCAGCGGCGTGCCCACAAACTGGGGGAAGATGACCGCCTCCAGCGAGTTGACGAGGCCGAAGCAGAGCTGGGAAATGTAGTGCGCCAGCACGGCGGCAAGCCAGGATACGGGGGACGGGTTTCCCAGCGCCAGGCGGCTCACGCCGTACAGCGCGAGCACGCCCGCGCCGGTGGACACAGCTTCGCAGCCAGGGCAGAGGCCGGTAAAGGCGAGCTGAATCACGCACAGGAGGGAAAAATACGCGGCAAGGCTCCATGGGCTTAGCTTTTTCCCGGTGAGACGGCAGGCGAAGACCATGTGCACAACGCTCATTCCGCCCAGGTACAGCGCGTCCAGGCACAGGCTGAAATAGTCCATCACACATCCCGCTCCTTCATGTGGCGCAAAAGGGCCTGGACCAGCTCCCGCTCCCGCAGCCGGGACACCGGGATGGCCTCCCCCCGGGGCAGAAAAACCTGCCCGGCCCGGCATCCGCGGACATGGTCGAGGTTGACCAGATAGCTCCTGTGGCATTTGAAGAAGCGCTGATCCACGCGGCGCTCCAGGCGCTCCAGCCTGTCGCAGTACTCGACGACGGCCCCGTCGCTTTTGTGGAGGTACAGCTTCCGGCCCATCACCTCGCAGTACACGATCTCCGACAGCGCGATCACCTGGCAGGCGGCGCCGCGCTGGACGACGATGGTCTGGGCGGAGCGCTCCTCCAAGCGTTTGACAACCCGGTTCATGGTGCGCTCAAAACGCCCAGGGTCCAGCGGCTTGAGGAGATAGCCGCAGGCGTCCACCTCGAAGGCGTCGAATACGCACGCCTCGAGGACGGTCACAAAGACCAGCAGGCTGCGCTCCCCCCGCCGGCGCAGCCGCCTGGCGGTCTCCATGCCGTCGGGATGGCTCATCTGAATGTCCAGCAGGATCACGTCAAAGCTGTCCCCGCATTCCAGAAGGGAACGGCCGTCGGAAAAGCTGCGGACGCAGCAGCCGTCGGCCCGGCGGGCCTGCATATAGGCCGTGAGAGCGGCGCAGAGCGCCTGGGCCATCTCCGGCTCGTCGTCACAAACAGCAAATTTTATCATGTCCGGTGCCACCCCCCGACGCTATGTTACCATAGTTCCAGGCTGATGGGAATACTGCCGCGCCAAAGAAAATTTCTCATTGTAAGGATTGGAAGTAGGCCCGGTTATGGGCCGCCGCCGGATCGTCCGGCTTACAGGCCGCCGCCAGCTCGTTAAATGCCTCGGCCCGCTTTTGGTCGCCCAGGCGGCTGTGGCAGACGCACAGCTGGATGCAGGGCAGGTAGCCGTAGCAGTCGGGGGAGACAAAACCGCCCCGGCGGTCGTCCCGGGGGCAGGCGAGGGCCAGGGTGTACCAGTAGGCCGCCTGGCCGTACCGCTCCCGCTGGAAGAACCACCGGCCCAGCTCGCAGCACACCTCCGCCCGGGGCCGGTCATAGGCAAAGGTGCGCAGCAGCGCCGCCAGCGCGGCGTCAGGCTGTCCCAGCTGCTCCCGGCAGTAGGCGCAGTGGCAGCAGGCGTCGATGTTGTTTTCCACCCAGCCCCGGCCCTCCGACAGGAACGACTCAAAGACGGACAGGGCCTCCTCCCAACGGCGGTGGTAGTAAAGCTCCCGGCCATAGTAGAAGCGGTGCCGGGGCTCCAGCGGTTTGCCCGCGCTCAGCTGGGCCTGGTAGATGCGCAGGTTGCGGTCCGGGTCGCCGGGACGGGTTTTGCGGTGGGTAACGGCAAAATCCGCATAGAAAACCTTCCCCACCGGCGTGACGGCCTCGTGGACGGCCCCGGCCCAGCCCATCCCGGCGTGGTTTTTGATGAGCCGCTCTCGGTAATAGGAGAAGGTGCACCGCCCGCTTTCGTCAAAGCCGGTGTGGTAGGGGGCCATTACCACCGAAACGTCCGGGTCCAGGGTCTGCTTCAATGCCAGGAACGCGGCTTGATCGGCCTCCAGAAGCACGTCGTCCGCGTCCAGCCACATACAGTAGTCCATGGATGCGTGGGCAAAGGACGCATTCCGGGCGGCGGCGAAGTCATCCCGCCAGGGGAAGTCAAAGATCAAGCTGGTGAAGCGGGCGGCAATCTCCTTTGTGCGGTCGGTGGAGCCGGTGTCCACGATGATAATCTCGTCCACCAGATTGGACACGCTGTTCAAGCACCGCTCCAGCACGTCCTCCTCGTTTTTCACAATCATGCAAAGACTGACGCTTACCATAGACAAAGCCTCCTCTGCTTTACGGTGTTTGGCCTCCCGCCGGTTTACCGGCGGGAGGCCATGGTGTGTCAAAGCAGCGGCCGCGCCGCTCCTTCGGTCAGAATATCGTTGAATGGGCTGTTGAGGACACCCTTCAGCGGCCCCAATAGCCGGATTTACTCCTCCTCGATGGGCATATCAATGTCGTGTTCGGAATCGGGCCCGGCTGCAGTATTGGTCTCCCCCAGCCGGATGATGGTCAGCGACGCCCCCGCGCCGCTGCCTGCCAGGATGGCCGTCCCGGCCAGGACCGCGGGGTACATCTGGAGGGTGACGGTGGAGTTGGCGGGGAGGGCGACCTTGATCTGGTTTTCAAATCGGGAGGTGGACACGATTGGGGCGATGGTGGAGGCGGTGTTATTGACGCCGTTGATGACCAGCCGGGTGCCCATCAGCAGGGACAGGGTGGTATTCACATGGTAGGATATCTGATAGGTGCCCGCCTGGGCCACGGTGAACACGGTGCTTCCGGCGTTGGCGGTGATGCCCGGGGAGAGCAGCTGTTCGTTGGGCAGGGGCACCGGGCTGCCGCCCAGCGCCACCAGAATGCTGCTGCCCTGGGTGTTGGCGGCAAAGGCGGAGGTGGCGGTGGGGTTGGGCCCGGCCGCGCCCGCAGGCCCTGTGGCGCCTGTGGCCCCGGTGGGGCCCGCCGCGCCGGTGGGGCCGGTGGGACCGATGGCCCCCGCTGCGCCGTCCGGCCCGGTGGGGCCGGTGGGACCGGTAGCCCCCGCCGCGCCGTCCGGGCCGGTGGGGCCTGTGGCTCCGGTGAGGCCCGCCGCGCCGTCCGGGCCGGTGGGGCCGGCTGCCCCGGCAGGGCCCGCCGTCCCGTCCGGGCCTATGGCGCCTGTGGCACCGGCAGGACCCGCCGCGCCGTCCGGCCCTGTGGCCCCGGTGAGGCCGTCCGCCCCGGTGGGGCCGGTGGCCCCCGTAGGCCCTGTGGGGCCGGTGACGCCCTGGGCAGGCCCCGTGGGGCCTATGGCGCCTGTGGGCCCCGTGGGGCCGGGGAGGACCGGGGCTTTCAGAGCCGCGGCCAGCTTGGCGGACAGCACCATCTGCTGCTCCACAATGCCGGACAGGGTGTCCTGTACGCTCTGGTTGACCCGGATGACTTCCTCAAGGGCCGCCGCCTCATCCAGTCCGGGCAGGGTGCCCAAGACATATTGCAGCTTTTCGCCCTCGGCGTTGAGGATGTGGCTCAGGCTCAGCTCCTCCATGGCGATGGAGGCGATGATTTGATTCAGGCTTCCCTCGCGGGACAGCGGGGGATCAATCTGGGGAAAAGTGGGCTGAGACATAAAGCACCCCTCCTCAGCTCAAACGGAGCAGCGTCAGGGACGCCCCAGCGGAACCGGGCAGCAGCGTGGCCGCCGACGCGATGCCGAACATTTGCAGGGAAACGGTGTTCCCAGCGGTCAGATCCAGCAGAATCTCGTTGGAAAAGTGGCTCAGGGAGATCACCGGGGCCACCGTGGAGGCGAGGTTGGGCGCGCCGTTGATGAGCAGGCGGGTGCCGCTGCCCAGGGCCGCGGTGATGTTGATGTCATAGGAGAGCTGATAGCGCCCGGTGGTGTTTACCGTAAACACGGTGTTGGTCCCGTCGACTGTGATATCCGGGGAGAGCAGCTGGCTGTCGGGCAGGGGCACCAGGGTGCCGCCCAGCGCCACCAGAATGCTGCTGCCCTGGGTGTTGGCGGCAAAGGCGGAGGTGGCGGTGACGTTGGGGCCGGTGGGGCCGGTGGGGCCGGTAACCCCCGTGGCTCCTGCCGGGCCGGCCGCCCCGGCAGGGCCGGTCGCCCCCGTGGCGCCCGCCGCCCCGGCAGCTCCCGTGGCGCCTGTGGCGCCTGCAGCGCCGTCCGCCCCGGTGGGGCCTGTGGGGCCGGTGGGACCGGTTGCGCCGTCCGCCCCGGTGGGGCCGGTGGGGCCGGTGAGGCCGGTTGCGCCGGTGGGGCCGGTGGGGCCGGTGGGGCCGGCGATGCCGGCGGAGCCTTCAGCGCCAGCAGGCCCTGTGGCGCCTGGGGCCCCGGCCGCGCCTGTGGCGCCTGTGGCCCCGGTCGCCCCAGTGGGGCCGGTGGGGCCGCCTGCGGGGCCCGCAGGGCCGGTGGGGCCGGTGGGGCCGGTGGGCCCCTGCATGGGGGAGGCGGTGAGCGCACCCTGCATCTTGGACTTTAAAAATATCTGGTTTTGTACGGCGGTCTCCAGCAGGCCCCGGACACTCTCGTTGGCGGCCAGCACATCGCTCACCGTGGCGGTGGGGCCGCTGAGGCCCGGAATGGTGCCCAGAATATATTGCAGCTTTTCGCCCTCGGCGTTGAGGATATGGCTCAGCCCCAGCTCCTCCATGGCGATGGAGGAGAGGATCTGGTTAACCGCATCCTCCCGCTGGATGGGCGGGTCAACGTTGGGAAAACTTGGCATAGACATAAAAGTGTGTCTCCTTTCAACCCTGAGGCTTGTTTGAACATTGCCGGCGTACCCAAACGACGGGCCTTGTTCCGTCGTATGGCGTTGGTTTAATGTAAATACACAAAGTATTTCCGCGTCCAACCGCCTTGCCTGGCGAAAAATCCCTCTCCGCCGGGCACACCGTCAAGGTTCAAGCAGCGCCTAGACGCAGGCCGGGGCGCACCGAAGCGGCGGCGCAGGAGAGAAGCCCTCCCCGGCAAAGCGTCCACGGCATTCTATGTCCCCGGCCGGCGGCGGGTGAGTGCGGAACAGGGCGGTTCCAGCCGCATAGGATGGAACGGCGGCAGGGCCTTCCCGGCCGCACAACCCGTCCCGGCCCCAAGCCGGGCGGCGCTATGGAGTATCTTAAATATGTCTATGCCTTCTTTTCCCCCCAATGGGGCAGACCTGACCCGGGAAGAGGCCCTAACCATGATTATTGCCTCCATCGCCATGGAGGAGCTGGCTTTGAGCCACATCATCAACGCCGAGGGCGAAAAGCTGCAGTACATCCTGGGCACTCTGCCGGGGGCAAAGCCTTGCGCTACGCCCCAGGACGTGCTGGTGGTAAACAAGAGCGTCGCCTCCCTGCTGGATGTGGTGGCGCAGAATCAGATGCTGCTGAAAAGCAAGCTGGAAAAGGTGCTGGCGGTGTGTCCGCCCCCGGCGCCCCCCTGCCCCTCCCCCGGGCCGTGCCCGCCGCCTGTATGCGAACCCTGTCCGCCAACCGTGCCCCCCGCCTGCGGGCCGGGGGTATGCCCGCCGCCGGGCTGGCCGGAGAAAGGGGAAAAATGTGCCCTCCATCTGGCAGAGCGGCAGGCAGGGCTGCTGTGGAGTCCGGGCTGCCGCCTGTCCTGGCGGCAGCAGGCCCGGCGTGGAGAGTGCATCCGCTGGAATGCGTGTAATCCCACCCAAATCCGGCTGGATACGCGGGCGGCGTACGCAGTTCGGTGCACGCTGTGCGCATATGCGATGCCCCCGGCGAGGGGCGAGGGGATCATCTGCCTCAGACAGACACCCTGCGGGGCGTTTACCGAGGCGCAGCCGCTGCGCTTCTCCCTGGAGCGGATGGCGGGCAGCCTCCAGACGCTGCAATACGCCTCTGTGCTCAATCCCCGTGTGGGCGTGAACGGCGTGGCGGAGCTGTCTCTGGTGCTGGACACCCGGAACGCCCTGTGTGTGGAGCGGGCGGCCATGGATGTGGTGGAGCTTTGATGGAGACAGGGCTGAAAGGTCCGCGAAATGGACGGGACACTTTGGACAGCGCATGAAGCCGCTCAAAGTGTCCCGTCCATTTTTAAGAAGCTGTACCAATAGCCTCGGCACCCAGCTTTGCGGCCAAAATTGCCGCCGGCCGGAATCCCCCGGGGGACAACTTTTTAGCCATTGCTTCGCACTCCCTGCTTTCTTTTCTATCTCCCATCTGTTATACTGGTTCCGGCGGCGCTGTCCCGCCGCATCAATTCAAATTTCCGCCAGGCTCCAAACAGCGCTTGGGCGTTCTGTCAAAGCAGCCCGAGGACCTTCCACCACAGCGTTTCCACAACGACAATGACAAACAGCGTGATGGCCAGAAGGGGAATGCTGAAACGGATGGTCTCCCTTTGTGTATACAGCCCGTTTTCCTCCCCGCACCCCACCAGGATGCTCATGTTCTGGAATGGAAATACGTAATGCAGGTTAATTGCGCTCAGCACCCACAGGGCGGGGACCAGGGGATTTAAGGATGTATGTGCCGTAAAGGCCAGAATGGCGGGGATCGCCACGCCCATAATCGCGATTACGCTGCCCAGCAGCATGTGGATCACGATAGAGACTGCGGCGATCAGGGCGGCAAACAGAAATGGGTTGGATGGCGCCGCGCCGGGGAATACCGTGTCCGCGATCCAGGCGTTCATTCCTGTGGCCGCGCCCACCCTGCCGATTGCCATGGCCGCCGTGATAAACAGCAGCACGTGAACGGGCACCTCGCTCCATGCCTGGGCGGGCAGCAGCTCCCCCACCAGAGGCATGGACATGAGCATGGCGATAATCAGCGTGACCCAGCCGATGTCAATGCCATGGATGCTGTCCGTCGCCCACAGAACCACCGCGGCCGACAGCCATATGATGGCGCGGAGCTCCTGCCTGCCCAGCTTTCCCATTGCGGCCAGCCTCTGCCGTGCGGATTCCTTGTCGACCAACACGGGCTGGCTGGGCCGGAATACCGCCAGCAGGGCCGCGCAGGTAAGGACTGACGCGGCCGCGCAGGGGACCCCCATCAGCTTCAGCCATCCGAACCACCCCAGCTCCACGCCGGCGTACTGCACCGCCAGCGGGTTGATGGAGCTGTCCCCGGTCAGGAAGATCATAGAGACGGGCACGGATGCGGCGAATACCGCGTAACCGATGGGAACCGCGTCTTTACGGGGGATTTTGGCGTTTTCGATCACCTCCCGGATGATGGACATGATCAAAAACGCGCGGGGCCAGGGGTGGGGGATGATAACGCTCAAAACGAAGGTCAAGCCGAAAATAGAGATGAAAATGCTTTGATACGAGTGCATGAACCGAACGATGAACCAATAGGCGATTCGCTCGCCCAGGCCGGAGTTCTTCACCGCCGATGCGATGAGATAGGCGCCGATGATGAGATAAATCGTGGTGCCGGTCCACGCGGAAAATACCACTGGGGGCTCAGCGACCCCCAAAACCACGTACAGCGCCAGCAAAAGGGCGGAGACGTACCCTGGCTGGGCCACCTGGCAGGCCCAAAAAATTACGGTCATGATGGTCAGCGACAGGCAGATTTGTCCCTCGCGCGACAGCCCGGCGATGGGCGCCGCGTACAGAATGACGGCCGCGAAAATGCCCGCAAACAAACCGATGACTCTTTTTTGATGGTTCAATTTTCTCACACCTTTCTTAGAAGCTGTACCAATAGCCGAAGTATGCAGGCTTGCGAGGAAAATTTGCCGCCGGCCAGGCAAAAAATCGCAGGAATACTTTGTGCATTTCAAGATTTTTTAACGCAGCCTGGCGGCAATTTAGGCCGCAAGGATGTGTGATGGGGTCTATTGGTACAGCTTCTTATTTTTGACCGTTCCGATTGAAGGAGAAGGCTCTATGACTCTGCAACAGATGTCCTTTTTCGTCGCGATCTGCCGCTGTGGGAACTTTACAGCGGCCGCCGACGAGCTGTATATTTCGCAGTCCTCCATTTCCAAAAGCATTATTGCCCTGGAAAAAGAGCTGGGGAGCGAGCTGTTTGTCCGCACCACCAGGAAGATCCGCCTGTCCGAGGTGGGGCGGAGGCTGCTGCCCTATGCCACGCGGATGGTGGAGGAATATGATAACCTGCTGGCCTATACCGCGCAAACGCAGCGCACGTGCAATCATACCATCCACGTGGGCGGGGTGCCGGTGCTGAGCATCTATGGGCTGACGGAGGTTATCATGCAGTTCGAGGCGCTCCATCCCGGGCTGTGTGTGGACATCTGCGAAATCAAGACCGCCGACATTCTGAGCCAGATCAAGGGCCGTGCGCTGGATGTGGGGATTCTGCGGCTGTCGCTGCCGCTGGAGCGAAAGCCGCAGGATTTAACCGTAATTCCGTTGATTGACGACCGGCAGGTGCTGCTGGTGCCGAAGACAGACCCGCTGGCCGGGGAGGAGGCGGTCTGCCTGGAGCAAGCGGAAAAGCTGACCTTTGTACAGCTCAATTCAGACCCCCTGGTGGCTGCGTACCACACGGACTGGCTGAAATCCGTCCTGCCGGACGCGCCGGTCTATCTCGCCAATACCCAGCTTAGCACCATTAAGCAGTACATTTTGCAGCGCGGCTGGGCCTCGCTGGTGATGGAGAAGGTGGCGCAGTATGCGTTTGCGCCCGAGGTGTGCTCCCTGGCGCTTTCGCAGCCGCTGTGCCTGACGCTGTGCGCCGTCCTGCGTAAGGATATATCCAACTACGATGCACGGGAGCTTGTCCGTTTTCTGCGGGCGCAGCTGCCGGGGAAAACCAGCTTTCTATAGCGGCTGGGCCGTGAGTTAAGAACAGGCCGCCTCCTGACTGGGAGGCGGCCTGTTTGCCTGTCAGCGCTCAGGGCACTCGAAGAGGACCGCGCCCTGCTTGAGCAGCATATCCTGAAGCTCGGACACGCTGCCCTCCAATTCCCTGGGGGTGACGCCCTTTCTCACGCACAGGCCCGCGGCCGTACCGGCGGCCTGGCCAGTCACCATGGTCTGGTGCAGGTACCGCAGGTAGGCGGGGCGGTCGGTGGACACGCACTTGCCCGCCGCCAGAAGGTTGTCCACCTTCCGGGGCACCAGGCACCGGTAGGGGATATCGTAGGAGCCGCCCCCCTTGGGCCAGGACATGCGGGGATCGTCCACGTTCACGTTCAGCGTGTTCACGTTGGTCACGTGATATCCCCCCGCCTTGAAGGAGCTCTTGCCGATGGTGTCGGGGAACTGGCGGCACTGGGCCACGTCATCCCGGGTCAGGATGTAGTCGCCCACAATCCGGGGCCCCTCCCGCAGGCGCAGCTCCGTGCACACCTTGGTGATGTAGGCGTTTTTGAAGCCGGGGACATAGTTCTTGAAGAACCGCCAGGCAATCAGGTTCTGCCTGCGGCACTCAACCATGCAGCGGGTCAGATCCCATGCGTCGGTGGGCAGGGCGTGGTCCCACTGGGAGGAGTGCTGGAAATGGGCCTGGATATGGCCGCCCTCCCTGGGGGTCAGGAAGAAGCCCACGCCGGAATAGGGGTGCCAGTCGCCGTTTTTCAGCCCCATGTCCCGCAGCTGGTAGAAGCCCATCAGCTCGCCCAGCTCGGTGATATCATGGCACTTGCGGTAAACATCCATCACGGCCTCGTGGGTGTTGTCCGTATACGGGTTGGTGAGCTGCTTGAAGGCAAACTGGTCGGGGTGCGCCCGCACGTAGGTGAGCAGGGTGTCCCAATCCACGCCGTCGACGGTAAAGGCCAGGGTGTGGGGCTGGATATCCTCCCGGCTTACGCAGTCCATTTGGCACCCGGCCTGGGCGGCCACATATCCCTCGCCGGTGCAGTCGATGACAATTTTGCCCCGGATCTCATTCCGGCCGTTGGCGTTTTCCACCGTGATGCCGGTGACGGCGCCGCCGTCCTTGGTCACGCCCACCACCAGGGTGTCCAGCAGCAGCTCCACGCCCTCCTCGTCCATCATCTCGAACATGAGCATGGTCCACCACTCGGGGTCCACATAGGAGAAGGTGAAGCCGGCCTTTTCGCGGTAGGGGTAGCGCTGGTGGGGCAGGGCGTGGCCGGTCTGGAACAGGCGCTGGTAGGTCTCCTCCACGATGCCGCCCACGTCCCGCTTTCCCTGGGGGTTGAACAGCCGGGCGTAGGCGAAGCCCGGGGGGCCGGACAGGCTCATCTGCCCGCCCATGGTGCCGGTGCGCTCCACCAGCAGGGTCTTTGCGCCTGCCCGCGCGGCGCCGATGGCCGCGGCGGTGCCCGATGTGCCCGCGCCGCAGACGATGACATCGTATTGCGTTTCATATGACATGGATAACCCTCCTTTACGATTGTGGGGGATAGGGCCTGACGCCGCTCAGCGCCGTTTGAAGTCCTGAATGCTCTTGGCCGCCGTCCCGTCGGGCAGGGTCAGCGCCTCCACGCAGCCCTCGCTGTGCAGGGCCCAGGGCAGAATCACGCCGGAGTGGCCGCCCCGGCCGCCGATGGTGACCACCTCCACGTCCTTGGGAAACCGGGTGACGGGCAGCGGATGGCGGTTGGCCCACTCCTTCGGGCGCACAGGCATCAGGCCCCGGCCATTGACCATGGGCGTGTTATGGTACACGTACTGGTGGATATGCTCTTGGATCATTTCCTTGGTATACCCGGCCTTTTTCAGCATCATGGCATGGTCGGGGGTGAGGCAGACCACCAGCGGGCCGGGCATATAGGCGTTGTTGGAGCCCAGGGTGGTGCAGCAGGCGGTGATGGTGTCCAGCAGGTCGTGGCCGTTCAGGCTCAGGAAGTCGATGATATCGTGGATGGGCTCCGCCTTGAGCAGGTAGACGGTGGTGGTCTGCGCGTCGAACCGGTCCTCATTGATCATGTTCCACTGGGCCAGCGAGGGCTCCTCAGCGAAGCAGTAGGTGAACTCGGCCTGGGAGGCGATGCAGTCCAGGTCGCATATGCCGGGGACGGTCCGCAGCACATTCATCAGCACCAGGTTGATGGCCCGGCCGATGGTGGCGTTGGCGGGATAACCAGGCCCCTGGCAGCCCTGCCTGCCGGAAACGCCGATCTCCTGAGCGATGGGGCCGGATACGATGCACATATTGCCGCCGGGATGGGACGTGGTGACCGACTGGTTAAAGTTATAAAGCGGGCTGTTCAGCGCCTTGAAGGCGGCCACCAGGACGGGCATGGCGGTGGGCTTGCAGCCCGCCATGACGGCGGCAATGGCCACGTCCTTGACCGTAATCTCTTTCCCGCTGGGGCCGGAGGGATCCACCAGCTTGGTATCCTCGGCCCAGGGGCAGTACTCCAGCATGGCCTCATATCTCCGCTTGGTGGGCGGGATAATGGGCAGGCCGTCGCAGATGTGCTCGGCGTTGAAGTAGTCCATGACCTCTTCCATGTAGGCCCCGGGCTCGGCGGATTTGGCTTCGTCGTAGCCGGGGAGGAAGGGCAGCAGGCCGTCCTTGGCGGGCGGGACTTTGTCCATTTTAAAATCAATGTGGGCCAGCGCTTTCAGCTCCTCGCCGTTGCTGGTGAGGGCGGCCAGGATGTAGTCCCATTTCCGATCCACCTCGGCGGCGACTTCCTCCACGGTGGACGCCTGATAGATATCCACGGAGGCCATGCACAGCTCCCCGGCGCGGTAGACGCCGACGCCCTCGGTGATGCCGGTTCCCGGAGGGGCCGTCATATAGACGGCAGGAATCCCGATTTTCTCCAGCGCGATGGTCAGAACGGTGGTGGAGGACGACGTACCCATGTCGCCAAAGGCCACGATGGCGGCGGCGGGCTTTTCCTCGGCCAGCATTTTGGCGTACTCCATCAGCTTGCCGGCGTTCTTCCCCCGGACCGTCTCGGTATACTCCACCCAGTTTTCCTCGCGGCAGCCCAGCTCCTTCAGGCGCTCTTTGATGCGGTCAAAGACGGTGTAGTAGTTGCAGAAGCCCAGCTTCGTGTTGTTGTAGAAGAGAATCTTCCCCTGCTTCAGCTCCTCCAGGGTGGGCCGCTTGGCCAGCTCCAGCATGGGACGCTCCTGATAACCCCGGGGGTCGAGCAGCGCGTTTAAATGTTCGCTCATAAAGAAAGCTCCTTTTCAGTCTGAAATTTTGTTATACAGCGCAGCCTTTTTGTCCACCCCATTGTAAGGCCGGACGCCCGCCGCAATCAATTCAAACTGCGGGTTGATTTATGAAAAAGCGGCATGAAATTACCCTGGCCCAGCGTGAAGGCCGGGACCAGGGGGCTATAATGCAGGCGTCTGATAATATTTTGCGCATGTAATGGGAGCTTTTTGTGGATAGTACATCAAAGCGGGCGGAAACTCCCTCGGAGTATTCCGCATTTTCATAAATAAGACCCAAAGAAGAATTGTACAGGCCGCCGCAAACCTTTATAGTTAAACTCACAGTACGGCTTTTTTGGAAATTTGTTGAAAGGGGAGCTGTGGATATCAAAATTTCATTAAACGCCTCCATCCGTCCCCGCGCAAACACCCGGGGCGCGTGTACCGCGCAACCGGCCGATGAGAAGTCCAGGTAGAGAACGATACAGAAAAGGAGGAATCTCTTGTGTTAAAGCTCAAAAAGATGCTTGCCACTGCGGCGGCTCTCGCAATTGCCCTCTCCCTGCTGTCCGGCTGCGGCAGCGGCGCGCCGGGCAGCTCCGATTCCGCGTCCGGGGGCCTCGTGCGCAGCGTCAACATCGCCACGCAGGCCGTCGGTACCTCTTATTATACGATGGGCACGGGCATTGCCAAAATCATCACCGACAAAACGCCCATCCAGGCCACGATTCTTCCCTATGCGGGCCCTGACGCATGGATGCCCGAGTTCAACGATGGAACGATCACGCTGGAGGTGATCTCCTCCATGGACATGTATTGGGCCTATACCGGCACGGTCAACTACACCTCGCCGTCGGAGGATACCCGCCTTCTGCTCAGCGGGAACTGGTCCAATCACTGCACCATGACGGTTCTGGAGAGCTCCGGCATCACCTCCATCAAGGATCTGGCGGGCAAACGCGTGGGCTATGAATACGGAGGGAACAAGCTGACGGTCAACCTGATTGACGCGGCGCTGGCCTCCGTGGGCCTGACCATCGACGACTGCGTCGCGGTCCCCCTGGCGGATCTGAGCAGCGCCCAGCGGGCCTTGCAGGAGCGCCGCGTGGACTGCATCTTCACCGGCTCCAGCACCACGCCGTCCTCCGTGCAGCTGGACGAGTCCATCGGCATCCGGGTGCTTCCCCTGGGGGATCTCACGCCGGAGGATATCGCCGGCGGCGTGCCTGAAAGCGTACAGTCCGTTTTGGACCGTTACGTCCCCGGCGCCACCGCCCTGGTCTGTCCCGCCAGCGGCACGGTCAAGGAGGACACCGTGCTGACATCCTACCCCATCCAAATGGGCGTGTCCGCCAAGCTGAGCGAAAATGACGTTTACACGATCATGAAGGCCATCTATGAGAACTATGAGCAGCTGGCGGATGTCCATGCGTGGGGCGCCGATTGGACCCCTGAGAACTATGTGGTGGAGAACTTCCAGGTCCCCTACCACGACGGCGCGGTGAAATTCTACAAGGAAGCGGGCCTGTGGACGGACGCCGCGGAGGCGACGCAGGCCGCCCTGCTGAAATAAACATAATTGAAGGGGACCGTGATCCGCCGCCCTGTCCGCCGGGCCCCTCCGGCGGATGGGGCATGCGCAGCGGCGCCCGCCCCATCTCATACAAAGGGAGATGCCGTTTATGTTCAATAAATTGTTTGAGAAGCTCCGTTGGTGGAGCTACCCCCTGATCGCGGTGATCGGGCTGCTCATCATCATTGATGTGCCTGCGTACTTCAAGATTTCCCTGTATACGGAGCAGTATCTGGGCATCTATCTGACCATGATCCTGTTTGGGACCTTTATCTCCCACCCCTACAAGAAAGGGGCCGATTTCAGCGTCATTGACCTGATATTGGCGCTCCTCGCCATTCCGGCCGGCCTTTTCCTCACCGTCCAGTATCCCTATATCGCGGTGAATATGGGGGTTGCCACCATTGGCCGCACCATCTGCGGAATCATCGCCATCCTTTTGATCCTGGAGGCGCTGCGCCGCTCCATGGGCGTGTCGCTGGTGATTGTCTGCGGCGTGTTTCTGCTCTACACCAAATTCGGCGAATTCCTCCCGGGGATGCTGAACTGCCGTCCCTTCAGCGTCAGCAAGCTGGTCAGCTACATCTATGTGGACCCCAACAGCCTGATGTACATGCTGAGCTTCGGCTGTACGGTGGGCGTCGCGTTCATTTTCTTTGGGCAGATCCTCCTGCACTACGGCGGCGGCAAGTCCTTCATCGACTTTGCCATGCTGTTCTGCGGCAAAGCGCAGGGCGGCAGCGCCAAAACTGCGGTGGTGGCCTCCAGCCTGGTGGGCACCATCACCGGGGCGCCAATGTCCAACGTCCTGCTGACCGGCAGCGTCACCATCCCGATGATGAAAGACGCGGGATATCCCGCCGCCATGGCGGGGGCGGTGGAGGCCGTGGCCTCCTCGGGCGGACAGATCATGCCGCCTGTGATGGGCATTGCCGCCTTTATCATCGCGGAGACCCTGGGCGTGTCCTATTCCGAGGTTGCGCTGGCGGCGCTGATCCCGGCGGTGCTGTTTTACCTGGCCACCTTTGTCCAGGTTCACATGGAGGCCGGGAAGCTGGCGCTGAAAAAAATTCCCGCCGGCCAGCTTCCCAAGCCTAAGCAGGCCCTGCGCGACGGCTGGTTCATTATCCCGCCCATCGTGGTTCTGCTGGTGTGCATGTTCAACCTGGCGCTCCCCGCCGCCATCTCGGCCATCATCGCGGGGGTTGTGGCCCTGGGCTGCCTGGCGCTGAAGAAGGAGAACCGGGAGCACTTCCTGTCCCAGTTTGTGGGCGCGCTGCGGGAGTGCGGCGATCTGATGATCGGCATCGGCGTTGTCATGGCCATGGCGGGCATCGTGGTGGGCTGCATCAACGCCTCCGGCCTGGCCTTTAACCTCAGCCTTGCCCTGACCCGGCTGGGGGCCAATAACGTGCTGTTCCTGCTGGTCTGCGCGGCGGTGGCCTCCCTGATCCTGGGCATGGGCATGCCCTCTGTGGCGGCCTATTCCCTGGTGGCCATACTGGTGGCCCCGTCCCTGGTTGAGTTTGGGATTCCGGCCATGGCCGCCCACCTGTTTGTGTTCTATTTCTCCGTCATTTCCAACATCACGCCCCCGGTGGCGGTCTCCTGCTTTGCCGCCGCGCCCCTGGCGGGAGCCAACCCCACCAAGGTCGGGACGACGGCGTTCCGCCTGGCCATCGCCGCCTATATCGTCCCCTTCGTGTTCTGCTTCCAGCCAACCCTGATCATGATCGGCAGTGCCGGCGCCATTATCATGGACGCCATCCTGTGCGCCTATGCCATCTTTGGCGTGTGCATCGCCCTGTCGGGCTATTGGCAGCGCAGTGTGCCGATGGCCATCCGCCTGGCCATATGCGCCGTATGCGCGGTGATGCTCTGGCCCACCACGCTGATCGTCAACGCGTGCGGGGCCGCCGCCCTGACGGTTCTCCTGTTCCCCGACATGAAAATGTCTGTTCAAAAAATAAGAAATCGCCATTCCGCACAGCAGGAATGACCAGTTCGCCCCATCCCTTTCATTTTATTTTTACTTTTGGAGGTTTTTTACCATGGCATATGATACGATTTATGACGTAATTGTCTGCGGCGCGGGCACATCGGGCGTCGCCGCGGCCATCGGCGCCGCCCGGACCGGCGCAAAGACCCTGCTGGTGGAGCGCACCGGCACCATGGGCGGGCAGATGAGCCTGTCCGGCCCCCCGGGCTTCGCCTACGCCCGGCTGTTCAACCCCCAGGGAAAGCGGGACGTGGGCGGCATCGTGGAGGAGACCTACCAGCGCCTGTTCCAGACCGGCCACGCCCTGCCCCACCAGCGCTACCCCTACCGCGAAAAGGCCGGCTTCACCTTCTCCTATGTGGACCCCGAGTGGTGGACCATGCTCATGTTCGAGATGATGGACGAGGAGGGCGTGGAGCTGCTGCTGGACACCCTGGTGGTGGGCGTGACCAAGGACGGCGGCGCCGTCACCGGCATCACGGTGGAAAACGCCAACGGCCGGAATGAGATCCGGGGCAAAATTGTCATCGACTGCACCGGCGAGGGATATGTGGCCGCCCAGGCCGGGTGCCAAATGGACTGCGTAAGCCGGGAGGATATCCAGCCCCACACCCTGGCCTTTACCGTCGACGGCGTGGATTGGGACACCCTGCTCACCTACATCCGCGAGCATCCCGAGCAGTTCTCCTACCGCCAGCTCATCTTCCCCTATGAGAACGCGAATACGCAGGAAGATGTGATGGAGATGTACCGCAAGTGCCATGACATCACCGAGCTGGGCGAGCTGATGGGCTTCTACCAGCTGCGGGACATGGCATTCAAGAACGGCGACTGGCACCCCTACTCCGGCGCGGGCTTCTTCCTGACCCCCAGGGAGGGCGGTCATATCCAGGCCCATTTCCAGCACTCCTCCCAGGTGGACCACGCCCTTCCCACTGACGCCTGGGATCTGACCCGCTGCATGGTTGAGTGCCGCAAGCAGAACCTGATCGCCTGGCGGTTCTTCAAGAACTATGTCCCCGGTTTTAAGAACGCCTACATCACCAAGGTGTGCACGGAGCTGCGCCTGCGGGAGGGACCCCGCATTGTGGGCGACTACATCCTGACCCGGGATGACGTGGCCCAGTGCCGCCAGTTTGCCGACACCATCGGCAAGAGCTCCTTCAAGGCGGGGGCGTATCATGTCTCTTCTATGGACACCCTCAACGCCTGCGTCACCTATAAAACCGATATGGCGTACCCCAAGGGGGGCGGCTCCTACGATATCCCCTACCGGTGCCTGGTGCCCCGGAAGGTGGACAACCTTCTGGCGGCGGGCAAGTGCGTGTCCACCGACCGCCCCGCCTACCTGCGGTACCTGCACCAGACCATGGTGACTGGCCAGGCCGCCGGTACGGCCGCGGGCCTGTGCGTGAGAAAGGGCGTCACCCCCAGGGAATTGGAGGGCAGCGTGTCCGAGCTTCAGGATATGCTGCTCAAGCAGGGCGCGGTCCTCTTCGAGTGCCCTGAGCGCTGAGATAAACGGCCATCCTGCCATCAAACTGTCGGCAGGGCGCTGAAACAAATCATCGGAAGGCGGGGCGGCTTGCCCTGCCTTCCGATGATTTTGTAAAGGGGCCTTCTGCGGCGGTTTGCGCTTACCCCCGGAGAACTCCCGGTAGCGCGCGGTTTTTGAATATCATACTATATGACGGAAGGCCGCTCCACGCAGCTGTGGAGCGGCCTTTTTTTGCAAAAGCCGTGCAATAATCCGCCCAGGAGGGGTACAGTAAGGGAGGTTCTTAAACAAAAACAGGGGGAATTTCAACATGATCTACGGCTATATCCGCGTCAGCACACGGGAGCAGAACGAGGACCGGCAGCTCATCGCCATGCGGGAGCTGTCCATCGCGGAGGGGAACCTCTTCATGGACAAGCAGTCCGGCAAGGACTTTGAGCGTCCCCAGTACCGCCAAATGGTGCGGAGACTGAAAAAAGACGACCTGCTCTATATCAAGAGCATAGACCGCCTGGGGCGCAACTATGGGGAGATTCTGGAGCAGTGGCGGATTTTGACCAGGGAGAAGGGGGTGGACATCGCGGTGCTGGATATGCCGCTGCTGGACACCCGGCGGGGCAAGGACCTGATGGGGACGTTTCTCAGCGACATTGTCCTTCAGGTGCTGTCCTTCGTGGCGGAAAATGAGCGCGCCAATATCCGGCAGCGCCAGGCGGAGGGCATCGCGGCGGCCAAGGCCCGGGGCGTCCGATTTGGCAGGCCGCCCCGCCCGCTGCCGGACAGCTACCACAGTGCCTACCGGCGCTGGAAGGCCGGGGCCATCACGGGGACAGCCGCCGCCAGGGAGTGTGGAATGGCGCTGGCCACCTTAGTACAGCGGCGGGCTGTACCGGCTGGCCCGCGGCACAATTTTCGTGTCCAGGGGGATGGGCGGGCACAGCGGCTTCCCACGGGTCAACAACCGTCCCGAGCTGGCGGTCATCGACATCAACGGCCGCCAGGACCCGGATTGGTCCTGACAGGGGAAAAGGAGTGGATATGGCATGATCTTTGTAAGCATGGTGGGGCTGGTGCTGACGCTGCGCCTTGCTTTTGTATATCTCCGGCTGGCCTGCCGCTTTTTCAAGGTAAAGGCGGCCCTGCCGGCGCTGAAGCTGAAGGACGGCCTGGGCCGGCTGGCGGGGACCAGGGTGCGTCTGGCGGCCTTGGGGACGCTGTTTTTTCTGGCGTGGTTTGTCAGCCAGCTCAGCGTCAAGCTGTGGGCGCCCGATATGCTCCTGGTGTTCAATTACGAGGAGGCGGCCAGGGGGCAGAACCCCAACGTCACCCGGTTCAACGAATCAGGCATCCTGTCCGAGTCCATTTTGGAGCAGGTCATCCAGCGGGGCGCCTTGGAGCTTACCGCGCAGGAGCTGGCCGGCCTGCTGGCTATCTCCACCCCGCTGGACGCGGAGAAGCTGGACGGCGAACAGGAGTCCTCGCTGAAGATTTCCACGGAATACTGGATTCACTGCTCGGAGCGGGCGGCCCTTTACCACATCCAGCCCAGGACGGTGCTGAGCCTGCTGGCCGACGTGTACTGGGAGGACTTTGTACGCAGCTACGGGGAGAACGACAGCGTGCTGGACCTGTCCTTCGACGAGCTGGAGGGGATGGAGTACCTGGACGTGAAGGACTTTTTGGAGATGCAGGCGTATAAGCTGAAAAACTACCTGCCCACCTACAGCAGCCAGAGCAGCAGCTTCCGCGCGGCGGACGGCGGGGAGACCTTTGCCTCCCTGTCCCGGAAGATCGACAATTTTGTGGAGATCGAGCTGGAGCGCTACAAGGCGTTTGTGCTGGAGAACGGGCTGTCCCTGAACCGGGGGACCTACCAGGCCAGGATGCAGTTTGCCAACCGCCTGTTGGACACCGAGCGGATGAAGGATATGGCCGCCCATGATGTGCGCATCGAGGCCATTGATATGTATAACGCCTACATGACCCGTTTTGTGCTCATACCCACCTATGATGTGGACCGGGAGTTCTACATGTCCAAGACCAAGGTGGGCGTGGACTATTTCGCCGACGAGGCAAAGGAGCATCTGGAATCCGCCGCCGGGCTGCTGGAGGAGATGGAGCACAACGCCTACGCCTCGGCGCAGGTGGGCGGGGGCCGCGGCTCCTCGGAGGTCCGCGCCCAGGCGGACCGGCGCGTCCAGGAGCTGAAGGAGGAGCTGAACGGCCTGTCCGCCCAGTGCAGGGAGCTGTGCGCGGCCTATGTGCGGGAGCGGCGGGACGGCTATATTCAGGTGGGCTTCAGCCAGGTCCCCGTGCTGAGGGAGGCGGCGGGCGCGCTTGTGATGACGGCGCTGTTTGCCGCACCCCTGGGGGGGCTGTACATTCTGGAGCCGTTCTACCGGGAGTATCTGGACAGCCGCCCGCCCAGATTCGGTCGGAGAAAATGGCGCGGCAGGCGGGACAAAGGGGGGAGCGCGGCATGAAGGAGCTGGACGTATTCCGCTATCTGAAAAAATACCGCGCCCTGATCGCCGGCTTCTCAATCCTGGCGGGCATTGTGTTCCTGCTGGTGGCCCAGCTGCGCATCCAGCAGTACACCGCCGCCACGGTGATCGAGTACACCGGGTCCCGGGCCGCCGAAGGGCTGTCCCCGGACAACACGCCCATTGACACCACGGAGATCTATTCCACCAACCTGGTGGCCCAGGCCATGAAGGCGCTGGATATCGGCTACGCCCAGGCCACCACCGACGATATCCGCATGGGCATCCATGTGGAACCCATCATCACCGAGGAGGACCTGCGGATTCAGCAGGCCAAGCTGGACAACGGCGAGGAGGACTATGAGCTCAACCCCACCCGGTATCTGGTCACGTTCAGCTGCGGGGTGGGCAGCGGCAAGGACTTCCCCCGCAAGGTGCTCAACCAGATTCTTCAGGAGTACGCCGCCTACTATGGCAAAACCCATGTAAATACCTCGCTGGCGGCCAACCCCGTCAGCGATATCACCGGCAAGGGGTACGACTATCTGGAGATGGCGGAGGTGATGGACGACACCCTGACCGGCATGGTGGACCACCTGACGGACAAGGTGAACTGGAACGGGGAATTCCGCTCCAGCCGGACGGGCCTGAGCTTCCAGGACCTGAAGGATGAGTTCAAGTTCCTCAAGCAGGTGGAGGTGCGGCAGCTGTTCTCCCAGATCCTGGAGGGGAAGATCACCAAGGACCGGGACGTGCTGCTGGACAAATACCGAAACCGAAATAACGACCTGGCCATCTCCAACACGGCGGCCTCCTTTGAGATCGAGCAGATCCGGGGCATTATCCGCTCCTATGAAAACGCCATGGGGGAATTCGGCGCAGCCTCCAGCGTGGTGGGTGAGAACAGCGAGACCTATCTGCAAAACAACGTGCTGCCCAATGTGTACGACGAGCGGGACCAGGACCCGGACGGGAACTGGACCTCCGTGGACCGCACGGCGGAGTACGACAAGCTGCTGATGAAGTACATCGAGGACCGCACCCTTTACGAGCACGCCCTCATCGACATGGACTACAACGACTATATCCTCAGCGTGTTTGCCGGGGCCCCCGCCAGCTCCTCCCAGGCCGCCCAGGATCGGGTCCAGGAGGAGATTCAGCGCCTGGCGGAAAAGATCAACAGCCTCCAGGCCGTCTATTATGAGACCAACGATGAGTATAACGAGTACCTGGGGGCGCAGAACATCGTGATGCTGTCCAGCGTGAGGGTGACGGAGCGGTTCCCCATCCTGATTTTCACCGTGCTGGTGGTGATCATCTTCGGGGCGCTGGGCTGCGCCGGCGCGGCGGTATTGGGCAGGATCGAGGACTTCATCGAGTACTACGCCTTCACCAACAAGGTGGACGGCCTGCCCAACCGGGCCAAGTGCGACCAGTTCATCGCGGCCCGGGAGGGGCGGCCCATCCCGGAGAGCTTCGCCTGCGTCGTGTTCCGCCTGGCAAACCTCCAGACGGTAAACGCCCGGATGGGCCGGGAGGCCGGGGACCGGATGATCAAGGACTTCGTGTCGGTGCTCACCTGCGTGTTCCCGCCCTCCGGCAGCCTGTTTGTGGGCAATAACGGCGCGGGGCAGTACCTGGTCTTCGCCGAGTCCCTGGATAAGGGGCAGGTGAGCGCCGCCCTGTCCCAGATGGGCGTCATGCTGGAGGAAAAGTCCGGGAACGGCGGCGGTCAAATCGAGCTGCGCCACGGCTTTGCCTGCGCGGGGGAGGAGAAGTGCCGCTACATCCGCGAGCTTTTGTCCATCGCCATGAAGCGGGTGGGCAATGCCCGGCCCGAGCGGGCGGGCGAGCCCGCGCCGTGGTGAGCGGCCCGGCGGAAGGGAGGCACTGAGGATTGGTTCCCGCGATCTATACGGCCCTGGCCACGGCGATGTTCTTTTTGCAGGACGCCTATTTTTCCATCGGGGGCATGGAGCTCGGCCTGAAAAACCCCTGCGCGCTGGGGATCGTGTTTCTGGCGCTGCTGAATTTCATCGCCACCGTGCGCCTGGGGCGCTTCATGCTGCTGGTCCGCCACGCCCTGGTTCAGGCCCTTCCCTTTCTCATCCCCCTGGTGTTTTCCGCAGCCATCTGGGTGTCCACCGGGGCGGACAGCGCGGCGGTGGTCAACGGCGTGGGCATGATCGTCCCCCAGCTGCTCTCGGTTCTGGTTGCCGCCGCCACGCTGTACCTGTTTGGGGAAAAGGGGATCTGGTACTGCCTGGGGTCCATGTGCGCGGCAAACTTTCTCAGCGTCCTGGTGGTGGTCCAGGAGGGGGGGCTGGGCCAGTTTTTGCAGGAGTTCTACCAGCTGCTGATCACCTTCAGCGGCGAGACCGGGCCCTTGATGGTGCGTCTGGAGAGCCACGATATCACCTTTGCCTTCGGCCCGCTTCTGCTCTACCTGCTGCTGAACTGGAAGCGCTCCCCCCGCCCGCTGCTCTGGCTGGCGGCGGTAACCTTCTTTTTCCTGGTGGGGCTGAAGCGGATCGCCATCCCCGCCGTGGCGCTGGGCTTTGCCGCGGCGTTTCTCCTGCGGCTGCTGCCGGAAAAGGCGTCGCGGCAGGCGGCGCTGTGCGCCGCTGCGGCCATGATGGCGTTCAGCTTCCTGTACATCGCGGGGATTCGGTACGGCCTGTTCCAGTACCTGGAGGAGCGGCTTCAGATCAATACCATGGGGCGGGTGAATATGTTCGCCAACCTGGAGCCCTATTATGACATGTCGTTCACCTTTATGGGCAGGGGGACGGGGTTTGAGCGCTTTGTGGACTGGGCCTCCGGCACGGTCTATCAGACGCCCCGCCAGGATCTCATGCCGATTCACAACGACTTTCTGCGCATGTATCTGAACATCGGCTTCGTGGGGTATTGGGTGTGGCTGTGGGGCTGGCTGATTGTGCGCCTGCGCTACTGGTTCCGGCAGGGGGGGCAGGGACGCGGGCTGCCTGTTCCTGGGCGTATGCGCCTACTGCTTTGTGCTGTACGCCACGGATAACAGCATCTACTATCCCTATACGCTGCTTGCCTGCGCGCTGGCCCCCATGGCCCAGGGGCTGGACGGGCAGGCCTGGGCGGCCCTGGAGGAGCAGTGCGCCCAGTGGAGCCGCCGGGGCGGGGAGGCGCCGCCGCCCCGGACCGATTCGAAGACAGGAGATGATCCGGCATGAGGCGAACAAGGCCCAGGCTCTGCTTTGCCGCTTCCTCCGGGGGGCATCTGGAGGAGCTGCTGATGCTCCGGCCCCTGATGGAGCGGTATGACAGCTTTATCGTCACGGAAAAAACGGCGTATACGGCGGCGCTGAACGGCGTGAGGTGCCGCTACCTGCTCCAGGTCAACCGAAGGCAGCGCTCCTGCCTGCCCAGAATGGCGCTCAACGCGGCGCACTCCCTGCTGATCTGCCTGGCGGAGCGGCCGGATGCGGTGGTGTGCACCGGGGCGCTGGCCACCGTTCCCCTGTGCCTGCTGGCCCGGGCGCTGGGGGCCCGGCTGGTATTCATTGAATCCTATGCCAAGGTGAACACCCCCACCCGGACGGGACGGCTGCTCTACCGGTTTGCCCATCGGTTTTACATCCAGTGGCCGGAGCTTCAGGAGCACTACCCGAACGCCCTGTACGCCGGCGGCGTGTTTTGAGGGGGCGCCATGATATTTGTGACGGTGGGGTCCCAGAAATTCCCCTTTGACCGCCTGATCAGGCAGGTGGACCGCATGGCGGAGGATCGGACCATCACGGGGGAGGTGGTGGTCCAGACAGGGCACAGCGGCTATGTCCCCCGCTTCTGCCGGGGCCGGGCGTTTTATGACCGGGAGGAGTTTGGCGCCCTGCTGGAGCGGTGCGATATCCTCATCACCCACGGCGGCGCGGGCACCATGGTGGAGGCGGCCAAGCAGGGGAAACGGATTGTTGCGGTCCCCCGGCTGGCCCGGTACGCAGAGCATGTGGACGACCACCAGCTGGAGCTGACGGGACGCTTCCACGCGCTGAAGCTGGTCTATGCCTGCCCGGAGACGGAGGGGCTGGCCGAGGCCCTGCGGTGGGTCCGGGGCCATCGGCCCGCGCCGTTTTGCTCCAATACGGAGGCGTTTTTGGCGTCTTTGGACGGTTTTCTCAACTCGCTGTAAGCACGGAGGTATCCCATGAAAATATTGGTAATCGGCCCCAGCGAGACGGGCTCCCGGGGCGGGATGGCCGCAGTCATCCGGGGCATCCGGGAGGGCGAGGCGCTCAACCGGGAGTTTGAGATCGACACCTTTCCCTCCTACATAGACGGCAGCCTGCCCCGGCGGCTGCTGTACTGCATCTTCGCCTATTTCCGCTTTCTGCGCTGCTATAAGCGCTACGACCTGTTTCACATACACACCGCGGAAAAGGGCAGCGCGTTTCGCAAGGCGCTCTATCTGCGAACAATAAAGCGGGCGGGGAAAAGGGCGGTCATACACGTACACGGCGCGGAGTTTCTGGACTTTTACGACGGGCTGGGCCCCCGAGGAAAGGGGATCATCGACCGCTTCTTCCGCCGGGCGGACCTGGTGCTGGCCCTGTCGGAGCGCTGGCGGCAGGAGCTGGAGAGGCGGTTTGAGACCGGGACCTGCCGGGTGCTGCACAACGGCGTGGACCCGGAGGAATGCCGGGGGGCGGTCTCCGACCCGGCGGAGCACCCCAATTCCTTCGTGATGCTGGGCCGCATGGGGATGCGGAAGGGTTCCTATGACCTGGTGGAGGCGGCGGCGCTGGCCGCGCAGCTCAACCCGGCGCTGCGCCTGACCATGGCGGGGGACGGCGAGGTGGAGCAGGTCCGGGCCAGGGTGGCGGAAAGGGGGCTGGAAGACCGCGTTGCGGTGCTGGGCTGGGTGGACGGCGAAAAAAAGCTGGAGCTGCTCAGAAACGCCGCGGCCGTGGTGCTGCCCTCCTACCACGAGGGCCTGCCCATGGCCATCCTGGAGGGGATGGCGGCGGGCAAGGCCATCATCAGCACCACCGTGGGCGCCATTCCCGAGGTGGTCACGGGAGAGAACGGCACCCTGGTGGAGCCGGGGGACGTGATCGCCCTGGCGCAGGCCCTACTGCAATACGGCGGCAATGTGGCGGCGCTCAGGCGCATATCCGCCGGCAGCAGGGCGCGGGTGGAGGCGCTGTTCAGCGTGCAGGAAATGCACCGAAGGCTGGCGGAGTACTACCGCCAGGCGGCGGGAGAGGGGGCGGGGGAATGGAGCTGATCAGCGTGGTGGTGCCGGTGTATAACGCCGGGCCGTATCTGAAGCGGTGCCTGGACTCCCTGGCGGCCCAGACCTATCCCCGCTGGGAGGCTATCCTGGTGGACGACGGCTCCACCGACGGCGGGGGCGGAATCTGCCGCCGCCGGGCGGCCCGGGACGGACGGTTTCAATACGCGGCCCTGCCGGATAACCGGGGGCCGTCCGCCGCCCGCAATGAGGGCGTGGGCCGGGCGGCGGGGGAGTTGGCCGTCTTTATCGACTCCGACGACTGGGTGGAGCCTGGACTGCTGGAGGCGCTGTACCGCAATTGGCGGGAGACCGGGGCGGATATCTGCGCGTGTGGGAACGAGGGAATGGGGCTGGAGGAGGCCCCCCCCGCCGTCTACTCCGCGGAGGGGGCGGTGGAATGCCTGGCCCGGCGCGCCCCCTTCCTGTGGACGGCGTGGGGCAAGCTCTACCCCATGGGGCTGGTGAGGGAGACGCCCTTCCGGGAGGAGGTGCTGTACAGCGAGGACCTTCTGTTTTTCTATCAGCTGCTCCAGCGGGTGGAGCGGGTCAGCTATATCCCGGACCGGCTGTACCACTATACCTGCCGCATGGGCAGCCTGGTCAACAGCGGCGTGAATGAAAAGCGGTGCGCCGTGCTGCCGGTGCTGGACGGCATCTGCGCCGGCGCGCCCGCCCGGTTTTCCCCCAAGGCGGTGCGCTGCTGGGAGCTGGTGGCGCTGGACACCGGGGCGCGGCTGGCCATGCAGGCGGTGGAGGGCGGCGCGGACGGGCCCGTGGGGGAGTATCTGAAGCGGTTTCAGGGCCACATCCGCCGTCATTTCAGCTGGCGGGCGCTGTTTTGCTGCCGGGAGAAAAAAACTGCGGCGGCGGTGCTGGCGCTGCGGGCCCACATTGGGATATTCCGGGCGGCGGCCTGCCTGTACGGCCGGATCAAGCCGCCGAAGGCGGGGACGGAGTGAGGGGATCGGATGGACACGGCGAAGGGCGTGGCGAAAAACCTGAAGTTTATCCTGGCCAGCGAGCTCATCCTGGCCGGGCTGAAGTTCGTGTCCCGCCGGGTGTTCGTCATCGCGCTGGGGAAGGAATACCTGGGGCTGAACGGGCTGTTCACCGATATCCTGTCTATGCTCTCGCTGGCGGAGCTGGGGTTCGGCGTGTCCGTCACCTACAGCCTGTACCGGCCCGCGGCCCAGGGGGATACGCAGCTCATCAAGTCCCTGGTCCGGCTCTACCGCCGGGTCTATCAGGCGGTGGGCGGGGCGGTGCTGGCGGTGGGGCTGGCGCTGACCCCCTTCCTGAGCGTTTTTGTGAAGGAAATGCCGGAGGGCATCCCCAACATCCCGCTGCTCTATGCCCTGAGCGTGGTCAACGCGGGCGTGTCCTATTTCTGGTCCTATAAGTCCACGCTGCTCTTTGTGTACCAGAGGAAATACATCGACGCTGCGGTGCGCGCCGCCGTGGCCCTGGCCGCCGCCGGGGCGCAGGCGGCGGCGCTGCTGCTGACACACAATTATGCGTATTACCTGGGCATCGCCATCGCCGCCACCCTGGTGCAGAACGCCGTGGTGTCGGCCTGGACGGACCGGCTGTACCCCTTCCTGCGGGAGCGGGATGTCCGGCCTGTTCCGGCGGAGGTGCTGGGGGAGATCCGCCGGAACGTGGGGGCTATGGTCCTCCACCGGGTAGGGGCGGTGGCGGTGTTCGGCACGGACAACCTCCTCATCTCCAAATTTGTGGGCATCGAGACCACCGGGCTGTACTCCAACTATGTGATGATCCGGGGGCTTTTGAATATGGTAATCAGCGCCCTGTCCAACGCCGTCATGCCCGCGCTGGGGAAGCTGAGCGCCACGGCGGCGGTGGAGGAAAAGCGGACTGCCTTCCGCCGCCTCAACTTCTGCGCGGCGTGGCTGTTCGGGTGGATGAGCATCTGCCTGCTGTGCCTCTACGACCCGTTCATCGGCCTTTGGCTGGGGGAGGGCTATCTGCTCCCCCCGGAGACGGTGGCGCTGATCGTGGCGAATTTTTACGTGACCAGTATGCGGGTGCCGGTGGCAAACACCAAGAGCGTCATGGGGCTGTTTTGGGACGAGCGCTATAAGTCGGTGCTGGAGGCGCTGGTCAATCTGGCTGTGTTCGCCGCCCTGGCCCAGCGGTGGGGGATTGCCGGGGTTTTGGCCGGGACGCTGGTCAGCACGGTGTCCATGCCCTTTTGGATTGAGCCGCTGGGGCTGTACCGCCATGGGCTGGAGCAGCCGCCGGGGGAGTATTTTGCCCGCTACTTTTTTTATCTGGCGGTCACCGCCGCGGGCGGGGCGGTGACAAAGCTGCTGTGCGGGATGACGCCGGAGGGCGCGGCGGGCTTTTTGTGGAAGCTGCTGGTGTGCATGGCGGCGCCCAACATAATCTGCCTGGCCGCGTACCGGCGGCTGCCCGAGATGGTCTTCTTGAAGGATCTGCTCCTGCAAGCGGGCGGAGGGAATAGGAAGGGATAGCAAGCTGTCCCGGCAGCCGGGGTGCGCGGAGGCTGCCGGGACGGCTTTTTTAAGGGGCTGACGGCGCAAAATGCAAATGACGTGGTGAAAACGACCAAAAACGTTGCGGCGATTCAAAGAAAATTGACACCCGGCAGAGTTTCCGATATCATGAACGGGGGTGATTTTATGATTGAGATCGCCATTGTTGAGGATGAGGAAAAGGAAGCGCTGCGTCTGGGCAGTTTTTTGGACCGCTTTTCCAAGGAGACGGGGGCTGAATTGAGCCATAAGTGGTGGGACAGCGCCTCCGCGTTTCTGGAGCAGTATCAGTTTCAGTACGACCTGATTTTTATGGATATCCGAATGCCCGGCATCGATGGGATGGCGGCGGCAGAGCGGCTGCGGGAGATAGACAGCGCGGTGAAGCTGATCTTCATCACCAGCCTGGCGCAGTACGCGGTGCAGGGCTACTCTGTGGACGCGCTGGACTACATCCTCAAGCCGGTGAGCTACGCCGCCTTTGCCCTGAAGATGCAGCGGGCCGTGGAGCGCTGCGCCCATCGGGCCGAGCAGTGGCTGCTGCTGAACACCAACTCCGGCGCGATCCAGCTCAAGGAGTTTGAGCTGTGCTACGTGGAGATTTTTGACCACCATATCAGATACCACACCCTGCAGGCCAACTACGACGCCTATGGGACGCTGAAGTCGGTGGAGCAGCGCCTGCCGTCCCGCAGCTTCTTCCGCTGCAACAACCAGTGTATCGTCAACCTGCGCTACGTGTCGAAGCTGGAGGGCAGCACCGTGGTGGTGGAGGGGCGGGAATTTCCCATCAGCCGTATGAGGAAAAAGGCGTTTTTGGCGCAGCTGCACCGCTACTCCGGCGCGGAGTGGGAGGACGGGCAATGATCGGCCCGGGCGGGCCGCAGCTGCTGATCTGGTTTGATTCTTACATGCTGCTGGCGCTGCTGGCCTGCTGCATCGTGGCGGGGTACGGGCTGGAGCGCAGGCCGCTGTTCGGACTGCGCCTGGCCGTGGCGGCGGCGGTGGAGTGCCTGTGGGCCGGCGTGTGGACCTACCAGTGGATTTTGGCGAAGGCGCCCCTCTGGGAGCCCGGCGGCATTGTGATCTGCAAATACCTGGGCACCTACCTGCTGACCATCGGCACGTTCCGGCTGTGCCTGCGCTGCGGCTGGTCGGCGGCGCTGTACGGAGGCACCACCGGCTACATCCTCCAGCACTGCGCGGAGCGGATCACGGAGATTGCCCAGGCGGCGCTGGGCATACCGCCTGGCTGGGGGGAGAAGCTGCTGCTGGCGGCGTGCACGGCGCTGATCTGCCTGTGCTTTGTGCTGGTGTTCCGCAACCGGTATGACATTTCGGAGTACGACCGCTACAGCAACGGGGAGGGCGACGTGATGCTGCTGACGGCGGCGGCCGCAGCGGGCGCCGTCATCGTGCTGGAGCCGCTGATCCGCATTGAGCTGGGCCTGACCCTCAACGAGCGGGGGATGATTTACCTCAATGTCATCTCGGTGCTCTTCTCCGTGCTGGCCATGGTGGTGAGCATGTGCCAGATGCGCCAGGCGGAGTCGAAAAAGAAGGCCCAGATCGCCACGCAGCTCCTCCACACCGAGCGCAGCCGCTATGCCCTGGAAAAGGAGGCGGTGGACGCCATCAATATCCGCTGCCACGATATCAAGCACCAGATCGCCGCCCTGGGGGACGTGGGGCGGGAGCGGGAGCTGCGGGAGATCGAGCGGCTGGTGGACATTTACGACTGCGGGCTGAAGACGCAGTGCGCGGCGCTGGATGTGGTGCTGGCCAGCAAGTCGCTGATGTGCCTGAACAAGCAGATTGAGCTGACGTGCATGGCGGACGGCCGCCGGCTGGCCTTTATGGAGGACGCCGATATCTATGCCCTGTTCGGCAACATCCTGGACAACGCCATTGAGGCGGTGGAGCAGCTGGACGACGAGGAGAGACGGCTGATCTCCCTGTCGGTGCATGTGAGGGAGCACTTTTTGCACGTCAGCGAGGAGAACTACTACAGCGGCGACCTGGTGATGGACCGGGGCCTGCCCATGACCACAAAAGAGGACAAGCGGTTTCACGGCTTCGGGATGCAGAGTATTCGGATGCTGACGGAAAAGTACGGGGGCGACCTGCGCCTGCGGGCCAGCGGCGGAATTTACCGGCTGTCCATCCTGTTCCCAATTGTATGATCTATGAAAAAAAGAGGATAATAAATGTCGAGGAGTGCCTATATTGACGGGCACTCCTCTGCTTATGTGCAGGAAAAGTTGTAAAACAAACCAAAAAAGTTTTGCCGCATTGAACCCCCCGCAGCATGGAGGTAAAATGGGGCGGAACAGGCGCGGAACAGGCGCATGGGGAAAGCCGGACACTGTTTTGCAGGGCGCATATCCGCTGCGCTCCGCGCCCAATAACAGAGGAAGGATGGCAAACCTAATGAAGAAACAAGTCTCTCTCTTGCTTGCAGCACTTCTGCTCCTTGGCGTGATGGGCGGATGCACCCAGTCTGCTCCCCCTCCTACGGCTACGCCTACCCCTGCGCAGGAAAGCCCCAGCGCGCCGCCGGCCACGGAGATCGCCCTGTCCAAGGCGTACATCATCGTCCAGGGCTATGAATGGGGCCCCGCGATTCCGAAGATCGTACTGGAATTTGCCGAGGACGTGAGCGGTTTTGCCAGCGATACCTTTGAGGTGGCGTTTGGCTCCACCAAGCGCACCGTGAAAGATGTGTACAGCTCCGACGAGGACGGCAATAAGGCCGAGGGCGCGGGCAAGCACCTGACCATCGAGATGGCGGTGAAGTCCAGCGAGGCCAGCCCGTTTGCCTATAATATGGAGAAGAACGTCAACACATGGGCGGAGCAGGTGGACTTCACCGTGACCGTGGCCTCCGGCAAGTCCTTCAGCGTGGGCGGCACCGCCTACCAGGGCGGCGACCTGTGCTCCTACTCCGCCACGGCGGCGGACCGGAAGGTGCCCCAGACCGCCAGCTGGGTGAAGGACACCGTGGAGTACCACGAGGAGGGCAAGGATATCACCCTCACCCGGGCGGCCTGGGCCCCCGAGGGCGCGGACAGCGACAGCGGCAAGAACCCCCTGATCATCTGGCTCCACGGCATGGGCGAGGGCGGCACGGACATCGACATCGACCTGCTGGGCAACGAGGTGACCGCCCTGACCACCGAGAACGAGACCAACGTGCAAAAGTACTTTGCCACCGACGGGCTGGCCGGCGCCTATGTCCTGGCGGTGCAGACCCCGACCATGTGGATGGATATCGACGGCAACAGCACCTTTAATAACGAGAACCTGACCCTGCCCGCAAAGCAGGAGTCCTGGTATACCGGGGCCCTCTGGCACGCCATTACCTCCTATGTGGAGGGCAATCCCGATGTGGACACCAGCCGGATCTATGTGGGCGGCTGCTCCAACGGCGGCTACATGACCATGAACATGATGTTTGAGCACGGCGGCTACTTTGCGGCCTTCTATCCCATCTGCGAGGCGTATTTGAACGACTGCGTCTCCGATGAGATGGTCCAGCAGGTGAAGGATTACAACATCTGGTTTGTCCAGTCCGCCGACGACGGCACGGTGAACCCCTCCGAGTATGGCCTGCCCACCTATGTGCGGCTGCTGGAGGCCGGGGCGCAGAATGTTTGGTTTACGCTGTCCGACCACGTGCGGGGCACCGACGATCCCGAGCCCTGGAGCTGGACGGGCACCGGCACCTACGACGGCCACTGGAGCTGGATCTATGCCTTTAACGACCAGGTGACCACCCGGATCGACACGGCGAAGGTGGCCTCTGTGGCCGACCTTACCCCCGAGAACTGCACCGTCACCGATGTGAACCTGTGGCAGTGGATGTCCCAGCAGAGCCTCCCCCAGGCTGCCGAGTAAGGCGGGGGACCTGAAAGCGTTGCTGACCGGCGCCGTCCCTGGGAGGGGAGCCTCCCGGGGCGCGCCGGGGCAAATAAAATGATTCAAAAAACAGGAGGAAAAGAGTATGAAGAAGGCACACAAAACTTTGACGGCGATTGCTTCGCTTGCCCTGGCGGCGTCCCTGGCGGCGTCCCTGGCCGGCTGCGGCGGCAAGGCCCAGGACTATGTGTTCGAGGCGGAGAAGGCCGAGCTGTCCGCGGCTTGTATGGTGGAGACCGGCCCCGAGTACTCCGCCGAGGGCTCCGGCCCCGAGGCCACCCAGGTGGGCTACTTCACCACCGCCGGCGAGACCATCACCTTTAAGATCAACGCGTCCAAGGCCTGCTCCGCCACCCTGACCCTCCGGGCGGCCTCCGCCTGCGCCCAGTGGGCCGACCCCATGGTCTTTGAAGAGGTGGACATGTCCAAGGGCGAGTGCGCCAAGCTCACCGTCAACGGCACCGAGTGCAAGCTGGAGGGTCTCCTCCCCGGCCTGGAGGCCCCCATGGACATGGCCGCTGTCTCCGCCTACTATAAGCACTACGGCACCGCTACCGCCAAGATCGACCTGAAGGCCGGCGAGAACCTCGTCGTCCTCACCTCCCAGGGCTACGCCGGCGGCGGCATCAACGTGGACAAGATCACCATCAACGCCGCGTCTGAGCTCACCTGGACCGAGACCGACAACTCCGACCGTGTTCCCCAGCAGTAATTAAAGCATTACATAAAACAGGCGCCCCCGCCGCATTTTCCGGCGGCGGGGGCGCTGTGCGCAAAAGCAAGGGGCTTCACCCACAAAATTGGAACAGGATCATGATTTAGGAGGGATCTTTGTGGCAAAGGGACAGAAGAAGAAAATGAGTGCAAAGAAGTTTACCGCAATCGTTGCGCCCCTTTTGGCAATCCTTTTGGCATTCTCCATCGCGCTGCCCGTCATCAGCACGTCCCGGTTTGACCTGGTGCTCCGCGATATCTTCGGCGAGGCGGAGAGCAGCAACAAGGGAAGCGACGCCACCGACGCAGTGGACGCCACCTACTATACCCGCGATATCACCGACTCCAAGCAGCTGCAGGCTGACGAGCAGGCCTACACCCGCAAGGCGGGCGCCGAGGGCTTCGTGCTCCTGTATAACCGCAATGAGGAGGGCAAGGGCCTTCCCGTGGCGGGGGGCTCCAAGCTGAGCCTGTTTTCCGCCTCCTCCGTGGACCTGCTGGCCGGCGGCACCGGCTCCGGCGTGTCCACCATCTCCAGCGACATGAAGACCGCCCTCACCGAGCAGGGCTTCTCCATCAACGAGGCGCTGTGGAAGTTCTACAGCGACAACCACGCCACCTACACCCGCGGCGGCGGCGCGCTGATGTACGGCGGCGCTGAGGACTGGTCCGTCAACGAGGCCCCCATCTCCGCCATCCCCGACGCGGCCAAGAGCGAGGCGGCGGGCACCACCCCCGTGTACTTCCTGGCCCGTACCGGCGGCGAGGGCCGCGACCTGGGCCGCCACATGGGCAATTGGACCAACGTGGCCGAGGATAAGGACAAGCACTACCTGGAGCCCGACTCCGTGGAGCTGGGTGTGATCCAGTACCTGAACGATAATTTCGACAACGTCATTCTCGTGGTCAACACCAACAACGCCTTTGAGCTGGGCTGGGTGGCCAACTATCCCAACATCACTGCGGTCCTCTGGGCCCCCGGCGCCGGCGGCGACACCTGCCGCTCCATCGCCGATGTGCTCAGCGGCGCCATCAACCCCTCCGGCCATCTGGTGGACACCTTCGCCTATGACGCCTTCTCCTCCCCCGCCATGCAGAACATGGGCGACATGATGATGGTGAACGGCGGCCAGGACGTGGGCGCCGGCGTGTTCTACGACGAGGGCATCTACGTGGGCTACAAGTATTACGAGACCCGCTACTTCGACAAGGTGCTGGACCAGGGCAACCCCGGTGACTACGATTATGCCACCGCCGTGCAGTATCCCTTCGGCTTCGGCATCTCCTACACCACCTTTGAGTGGTCCGATTTCAAGCTGGGCGCTATGGATGAGAACGGCGACATGGAGATCCAGGTCACCGTGAAGAACACCGGCAGCGTGACCGGCCGGGATGTGGTGCAGCTCTACCTCAACGCCCCCTACACCGACTACGACAGGACCAACCACATTGAGAAGTCCGCCGTCACCCTGGTGGGCTTTGAGAAGACCGGCGATCTGGAGCCCGGCCAGTCCGAGACCGTGACCATCACCGTCAACCGCCGGGACTTCATCTCCTATGACGACGTGCAGGCCAAGACCTACATCCTGGAGGCCGGGGATTACCTGCTCACCGCGGCGGAGAACGCCCACGCGGCCGCCGACAACTTCCTGGCTTACAACGGCCAGACCGTGGAGCAGCCCCTGTTTGGCGGCGCGGACGCCGCCTTCGTGGGCAAGTGGACCTATGACTACAGCGACAACAGCGGCGTGGACAACGTGACCTACGCCAAGTCCCTGGCCGGCGCGGACGTGACCAACCAGTTCGACCATGCCGTGTACGACGAGCTGACCCCCCGCGACAAGTATCTGACCCGTCAGGACTGGGTGGGCACCTTCCCCCAGCCCCACGGCAACCAGGACGGCAAGCGCGCCAGCGAGTTCAGCGAGAAGAACGGCTACACCTGGGAGGTTGAGGTGTCCGACACCATCAAGAAGAACATCGACGACATCGGCGCGGGCACCGCCTCCCTCAACCCTATGACCGACGACGAGGCGGGCAAGCTGGCCGGCGAGTTCGGCAAGACCGGCGGCCCCCAGCTCATCGACTTCCGCGGCCGCGACTTTGACGAGGTGGACGCCGAGGGCGGCTGGGACGCCCTCATCGACCAGATGACCACCGACGAGATCAAGAAGATGATCCGTAATGCGGGCTATCAGACCCTGGGCTCCACCGCCATCAACAAGCCCCGCGCCATCGACTTCGACGGCCCCTCCGGCCTGAACGAGGGCGGCGTCAGCCATGAGCCCTACTCCATCACCTATCCCTGCGCCGCCAACCTGGCCGCCAGCTGGGACCGGCAGAACTCCTACCTCCACGGCTACTACGTGGGCGAGGACGGCCTGGCCGCCGACGGCAACTGGGGCACCCACACCTACACCGGCATCATCTCCGGCTGGTACGCCCCGGCCATGAACATCCACCGCACCCCCTTCGCCGGGCGTAACTTCGAGTACTACTCCGAGGACGGCTTCATGTCCGGCGAGCTGGCCCTGGAGGCCTCCCGCGCCTGTGCGGAGAAGGGCGTGTACGCCTACATCAAGCACTTCGCCCTCAACGACCAGGAGGACCACCGCAGCCACGCGGCCACCTTCTCCAACGAGCAGGCCATCCGCGAGATCTACCTGAAGCCCTTCCAGACCTGCATTGAGGAGCGCGGCACCACCAAGATCAAGGTGCAGAACTTTGACGAGGCGACCGGCACCTTCACCGAGGGCGAGGCCGAGATCCCCGCGGTCATGGCTGTGATGACCGCCTTCAACCGCATCGGCTGCACCTGGGCGGGCGGTAACTACAACCTGATCACCGGCGTGCTGCGCAACGAGTGGGGCTTTGACGGCTCCGTCATCACCGACTACGACAACGGCGGCGTGATGGATACCGAGCAGTGCATCCGTGCCGGCGGCGACATCAAGCTGACGGCCTACGGCTCCAACGCCCAGCTGGATATGGAAAATCCTGCTTCCCAGTACTATGCCCGGCAGGCCATGAAGCACGTGCTCTACACCACCGTGAACTCCAACGCCATGAACGGGATTGTCCATGGTGTGGCCGTGTCTGAGCTGCCCTTTGCCAACTACTACTACATCCTGATCGGTGAAGCGGTGGTTGCGGCTGCCCTCATCGGTTTGGGCGCGTTCGCCATCGTGCGCCGCTGGAAGAAGGAGAAGGCCGGCAACTAACGGCACATCCCGCACACAAAAAGAACGCCGCAAATTGGTGCTTCTATACATCCTCATTCAGCAGCGGCCGGGCTTCGAAAGGAGCCCGGCCGCTGCGTTTTTCTAGATTGGCTGGAAAAGGGGCACGGAGGCCCGGGGCCCGTCCCCCTACACCACGAAACGGTATCCCAGCCCCCGCACCGTCTGAATATAGGCGGGCCGGGCGGGGTCCTCCTCGATCTTCTGGCGCAGGCGGTTGATATACACCATAATGGCGTTCTCATCCACAATGGCCGACCCCCAAGACCATGTCGTAGATCATATCCTTGGTGAAGATGCGGTTCACATTGTCCAAAAACAGCTTCATCATGGCGTTTTCCTTGGAGGACAGCACGATTTCCACCCCGTTTTTGTAAAAGCGCAGGGTGGTGGTGTCGTAGCGGAAGGGCCCTGCGGCAATGACGCTGCCCTCGCCGCCCAGACCGCCCCGGCTGCGGCGGATCAGGGCCTTGATCTTGGCCCCCAGGGTGACCGGGTTGAAGGGCTTGGTCAGGTAGTCGTCCGCGCCGATGCCCAGGCCGTAGAGGGTGTCATAGTCCTCCTTCCGTCCGCTGACGATGATGATGGGCAGCTTGAGCCCCCGGCTGCGCAGGGCCTGGACTACCTCGAAGCCGTCCATCCCCGGCATGTTCACATCCAGCAGCATCAGGTCGTAATGCCCCCGCCCGGCCATCTCGATGGCCTCCCCGCCGCTGCGGGCCACGTCGGACTGGATGCCGCTGCTCTTCATCACCTTGCGGAGCATGGTCAGCACCGCCTCGTCGTCGTCCACAATCAGTACCGTGTCTGCCATCTGTCCCGCCCCCTTTACAGCTGAGATTTCATGTGGTAGATTATAGCATATCCCATTCCCCCGCCGAAAACCGGCGGGCCGCCACCTCCACATGAAAGGCGGAGAGGAACGCGATGAGAGAAAAGACGCCCGGCCCGAGGCATTTCCCCGTCATCCCCCTTCTGGCGCCGGCCATTATCCTGCTGGGGCTGCTGGCCATATCCGGCGCGTTTGCGAAGAGCCAGCAGCTGCTGCTCAGCGGGCAGGACGGCCAGTTGACCAAAACCGCCCAGTCGGTGGACAACAATATCATGGGGCATTTCGCCTGGTACTGCTCCGACCTGGAGTATATCACCAGCCGCACGGCGTTTTTGGCGGCGGAGGAGCTTTATCTCAGCGGCGGCAAGGCGGACAGCCTGCTCTACCACCTGCGGGAGAGCCCCCTGCCCAAGACGGTCATGGTGGAGTTCATGCTGGTGCTGCGCGGGGGGAGGGTGGCGGTGTCCACCGGCGGCAGGACGGATTACACCCGTCTGGCCGTCCTGGGCCGGACCGGCCAGGTGGAGATATCCCTTGGGGAGGATGGCGCTTCGCGGCCCTACGTGGCCCTGACCCTGGAGAAGGAGGAGGTGGGCTACGCCGCGCTCATGGACGCGGAGGTCTTCTTCGCCATCGCGGAGCGGCAGACCGCCGCCGAGGAGAGCGACCGCATCCTGGTGCTGGACGTGGAGGAGCGCTACTTTTTCCACCGCACCCCGGCGGGCATCCGGGTGGACGCCGTGGACAGCCTGGACCCCGCCGCCCATCCCAGCCTCTATCTCATGCTGTCCACCCAGCGGGCGGGGGAGGCGGTGACCAGCTTTTTCAGCGCGGGGAACCAGTCCGAGGGGCGGCGCTGCTGCTGTTCTTTTTGCTGCGCTCCCGCCGGAGCCACCGGCAGGCGCAGCGTGAGCTGGTGCTTCTGCGGGCCAAGGCGGAGGCGGCGGAGCAGCTCAACGCCCAGACCCAGGCCCTGGCCCACCGCCAGCGCCTGGAGTCCATCGGCACCCTCACCTCCGGCATCGCCCATGAGTTCAACAACCTGCTCACCCCCATCATGGGGTACAGCATCCTCATCCTGGAGAAGCTGCCGCCGGAGGATACGGAGTCCTATGACAACGCCCTGGAGATCTACAACGCCTCCCAGAAGGCGAAAAAGATCATTGCCCGGCTGTCCAACCTGTCCCGGAAGGGTGCGCCCGGCGACCTGCGCCCCGTCCGGCTGGCCCCCCTGGTGGAGCAGGTGCTGGAGGTCTCCGCCCCGGTCCGGCCCAAGGGCGTGCGGGTGGAGACCGGCCTGTCCGGCCAGGACGCCCCCATCCTGGGGGACGAGACCCAGCTGTTCCAGCTGACCTTCAACCTGGTGCTCAACTCCTTCGAGGCGCTGTCCGCCCAGGGCGGTACGGTGCGGGTGAGCACCGGGGCCGCCGCTGGGCAGGTGACCCTCCGGGTGGCCGACAACGGCCCGGGCATCCCCGATGAGGTGAAGGAGAAGATCTTCGACCCCTTTTTTACCACCAAGGGCTCGGGGAAGGGCATCGGCCTGGGCCTTGCCATCGTGCAGCAGATTGTGGAGGCCCACGGCGGCGCCGTCACCCTGGAGAGCGCCGCAGGCCAGGGCACGGCCTTCACCATCTCGTTTCCAGCCGCCCCGCCCGGCGGCGAAGAGCCGAAGGGCGTTTGAGAAGCTGTACAATAGCCTCAGCGCCCAGCTTTACGGCCAAAATTGCCGGCGGCTGCGTTGAAGAATCTTGAAATACACCAAGTATTCCCGCGATGTTTCGCCTTGCCGCCGGCAATTTTGGCTCGCCAAACTGAATACTTCGGCTATTCGTACAGCTTCTGAACAAATCCCCCCGCCGGACGCTCCGGCGGGGGGATTGCCGTTTTCTTAACAAATATTAAGGCTAGGCCTTGTTTGAAAAATCAAGGAAGGTGAGCTAAATCAACAAAATAGCGAT
>ERZ777306.578-NODE-578-length-72205-cov-7.897990_pt1 | contig 72205 bp, 71 predicted proteins | sample MGYA00374966_ERZ777306 | MGnify/ENA primary metagenome ERZ777306 (study PRJEB29329, sample SAMN06343882) | mouse gut metagenome | isolation source: Mouse cecum | place: Austria: Vienna | collected 2014-11-15 ...
ATCTGGGCGTTGTTGGCGATGTGAAGGTTATCCTGCCTAAGCTGGCAGATGCTATCCGGAAGTATAAAGCGGGTAAGGCTACGAATTGATTGCCCTGACGGCATATAAACCAGACAAAAGCAAAGGGGGAGTATCTGATGGCGGAAGTGCGCAGGGTTGGAAAACACGAAATGCAGGCTGTCATGGAAAAAGTCTGCGGCGTTTTTTCTTCCGAACAGGGTATTCCAATGGAACTGATTCCGGTTGGGGAGGAATACAGCCCGCAATGGTGGGGTGCGTTTCAGAACCATCGGCTGATTGGAACTGCTGCTGTGTATGTTGAAAACGGTCAGTACCATATGGGAAGAATTACGGTTGACAGGGAGCTTCGCGGCCAGCGTATTGGCTCGGCATTGATTGAAGCGGTACTTGCGGATTTGTTTGGGCAGGACGTGCAGGAAGTATTTCTGGACGCACGCAGAACGACTGTAAACATCATACTGCGGCTGGGCGGGGAAATTGTTGGAGAAGAACATGACTTTTATGGAGAGCCCTGTACACCTATCGCAATTACAAAGGCGCAGTTCCGGAACAGGCAAATAATATAGAGGCCTGCAAGCTACCGCCTGCGGCAGGAAACACGCAGCTGGCAGGCATAAATATTTCGAGAACCTCAAAAGAAAACAGAAGCAGGGCGGAAGGCTGCTTGCCGGATGCTCTGTTTTTGGTTTCAAATATAAATAAAAAGGAGAATGAAAAACATGAACGAAACAAAGAAAGCTGTCATCACAGTATTAGGGCTGGACAGAGTCGGCATTACCGCAAAGGTCTGTACGGCACTGGCGGAAACGAACATCAACATTCTGGATATTTCCCAGACGATTGTGGGCGGATACTTCAATATGGTGATGGTGGTGGACATTACCAACGCCAGCGACGTATTTGACGAAACGGCTGAAAAGCTGGAGAAGGTCGGCGAAGAGCTGGGCATGAAAATCAAAATTCAGCATACGGCGATTTTTGACGCGATGCACCGTATTTAAGGAGGCGTTGGAAGAATGATAACAAGAAATGAAATTCTGGAAACCAACAGCATGATTAGTGAAATGAACCTTGATGTGCGTACCATTACCATGGGCATCAGCCTGATGGACTGCGCCGATGCGGACATTGATAAATTCAATGAAAAGGTTTATAACAAAATCACGACCTATGCGAAAGACCTGGTAAAGGTCGGGGACGAACTGGCAAAGGAATACGGGATTCCTGTTGTAAACAAAAGAATTTCTGTAACGCCCGTTGCGATTGCTGCGGCTGGCTGTCAGACGGATTCCTATGTGAGCATTGCGAAAACACTTGACCGCGCGGCGAAAGCGGTTGGCGTAAACTTTATCGGCGGTTTTTCCGCTCTGGTGCAGAAGGGTTATACGGAAAGCGACCGCAAGCTGATCGCGTCTATCCCGCAGGCTCTGGCGGAGACGGATATGGTCTGTTCCTCTGTAAACATTGGCACTTCCCGCAACGGGCTGAACATGGATGCGGTAAAGGAAATGGGCGAAATTATCCGCAAAACGGCAGAACTGACAAAGGACAGGGAATGCATCGGCTGCGCGAAGCTGGTTGTTTTCTGCAATGCGGTAGAGGATAACCCGTTTATGGCGGGCGCGTTCCATGGCGTTGGTGAGGCGGACTGCTGCATCAATGTGGGCGTAAGCGGCCCGGGTGTTGTAAAATGTGCTTTGGAGGAAGTGCGCGGGGCGGATTTTGAAACGCTTTGCGAAACAGTGAAACGGACAGCCTTCAAGATTACAAGAGTCGGGCAGCTGATCGCAAGAGAAGCGGCGAACAGGCTTGGCGTGCCTTTTGGCATTATTGACCTTTCCCTTGCGCCTACACCCGCAGTCGGCGACAGCATCGCGGAGATTTTTCAGGAAATGGGTCTGGAAGAAGCGGGTGCGCCCGGCACAACGGCGGCTTTGGCTCTGCTGAATGACAATGTGAAAAAAGGCGGCGTTATGGCGTCCTCTTATGTGGGCGGTCTGAGCGGTGCGTTTATTCCGGTCAGCGAAGACCACGGCATGATTGACGCGGCAAGAAAAGGCGCACTGACGCTGGAAAAACTGGAAGCAATGACATGCGTCTGCTCTGTTGGTCTGGATATGATTGCGCTGCCGGGGGATACTTCTGCGGCAACACTTTCCGGCATTATTGCGGACGAGGCTGCTATCGGCATGGTAAACAACAAAACTACGGCGGTTCGCCTGATTCCCGTTATTGGGCGGAAAGAAGGGGATACGGTGGAATTTGGCGGGCTTCTGGGCTATGCGCCGATTATCCCGATTAACCGGTTTAACTGCGAAAAGTTTATTGCAAGGGGCGGCAGGATTCCCGCGCCAATCCACAGCTTTAAGAACTAAACTCGAACAAGATAAAAACGGCTTGCGGCCGGGGTACAGCCAGTATCCCGGGCTGGCAATACCGGAGGGTTCCTGATGGGGCATGACTGTAAAGGAGAAATGTTATGGTGATTGAAACAGAAAGGCTGCTTTTGCGCCCGTTTCTTGAGAGCGATGCCGCAGATGTGTTTGAATATTTGGCAGAACCTATGGTGAATTGCTTTGCATGCATGAAGTTGGATTCGCTTGAGGAAGCAAGGACGGAGATGAAAAAACGTGTTGGAGAAACGGAATACTATTTTGCTGTTGTATTAAAAAATACAGGGAAAGTCATTGGTGAGATAAATGGATTTCCTGAGCATGCCGAACCGCATGACCAGAATGAGGATTCGCCACTTGATACCTTCAGCCCATGCTGGATGCTGAATCGGGCATATCATGGCAAGGACTACGCATATGAGGCCGTACATGCTTTTTTTGACTATCTTTTCAGAGAAAAAGATGCAAGGCGCATATACACATATACAGAGGATTACAATATTTCTTGCCAGCACCTTTGCGAGAAGCTTGGTATGCGCAGGGAGGGGTTGTTTATGGAATTTGTATCCTTTATCAACAATCCTGATGGAACACCGCGTTATGAAAACACATATCAGTATGCCATTTTGAAAAGGGAATGGAATTGAAAATTTTCGGTTTATTCGGACGCTGTTTTTTGCTGAAGGCCGGTTATTCGCATTGTTTGTAAAAATAATTGGACAAACAGCATTTGACAGCAGTAATATTGGAAAGAGATTTTGAGAGTGTACTCTTGAGATTATCGGAAAAGTTTGATATATTAATATTCAGAACCTATTCGTAAATTATCTGCGCACATCCTGCTTCATCTTTTCCGGCAGCCTTTGTCGCTTTTCCCTGCCGTACCACCCGGTACGCCTGCAAAAAAGCTCCCTGCCTGCCGAAAAATCTGACTGTGCAATCTGCATGTATCTTATTTACGGATAAGTTCTCAGGATCTGAACAGGATTTTAATTTGTCACAAATATGGATAATGAAAATTCCCGTTTTCAGGCATCCGGCAGGGCAATTTATATTTCTGCCGAAGGCTCTGGGACGGTGGGATATAGACAGAAGAATAAGGAAAAATACAGGAGGGACAATATGGCGGAAGAAAAAAACATGGAAAACAGCGGCGGCCTTGGCGCAACGGGGAATTTTATCCACAGCTATATACAGGACGATTTGAAAGGGGAGCTGAATAAAATCCATACCCGCTTTCCGCCGGAGCCGAACGGCTATCTGCACATTGGTCATGCAAAGTCCATCTGCCTGAATTTCGGGCTTGCGAACCTTTACGGCGGCAAATGCAATCTGCGCTTTGACGATACCAACCCGACAAAGGAAGATGTGGAATATGTCGATTCCATACAGGAGGACGTCAAGTGGCTTGGCTTTGACTGGGAGGACAGACTTTACTACGCATCCAGCTATTTTGAACAGTATTACGATGTTGCAGTAAAGCTGATTAAAGAAGGCAAGGCGTTCGTCTGTGAGCTGACGCCGGAGGAAATGCGCGAATACCGCGGCACGCTGAGCACGCCGGGCAAGGAAAGCCCTTACCGGAACAGGAGCGTGGAGGAAAACCTCGATTTGTTCGAACGCATGAAAAAGGGCGAATTTCCGGACGGCTCCAAAACACTGCGTGCAAAAATCGACATGGCTTCGCCGAATATCAATATGCGCGATCCTGTTATTTATCGCATTTCCCACTCTACGCACCATACAACGGGCGACGAATGGTGCATTTACCCGATGTATGATTTTGCGCATCCGTTGGAAGATGCGATTGAGGGGATTACCCATTCCATCTGTACGATGGAGTTTGAGGACCACCGCCCGCTGTATGACTGGGTGGTGAAGGAGGCTGGCTATACGGTGAATCCGCCGCGTCAGATTGAGTTCGCGCGGCTGGGTATGACAAATACTGTTATGAGCAAACGGAAGCTGCGGGCATTGGTAGAAGATGGACTTGTGGACGGCTGGGACGACCCACGTATGCCGACCATCAGCGGCCTGCGCCGCAGAGGATATACCCCGGAAGCGATACGGGATTTCTGTGAGCGTATCGGCGTTTCCAAGGCGAACAGCGTGGTAGACAGCGGTCTGCTGGATTACTGCATCAGGGACGATTTGAAGGCAAAGGCAAATGTGGTGATGGCTGTGCTTGACCCGCTGAAGCTTGTTATCACGAATTATCCGGAGGGGCAGACGGAGATGATGGAGCTGGAAAACAATCCGGAAAATCCTGACGCCGGTACAAGGCAGGTTCCATTTACAAAGGAACTTTATATTGAGCGGGAGGATTTCATGGAGGAGCCTGTGAAAAAGTTCTTCCGGCTTGCGCCTGGCAAGGAAGTACGGCTGAAAGGTGCGTATTTCGTGACGTGTACGGATTTCGTGAAGGACGCAGATGGGAACGTAACGGAGGTACACTGCACTTACGACCCGGAAACAAGAAGCGGCAGCGGCTTTGAGGGACGGAAGGTAAAAGGCACACTGCACTGGGTCAGCGCGGCAGAGCATGTGAAAGCAACGGCGCGTCTGTATGACTATATGATGCTGGATAATCCAGATGACCCGAATGGGGAAATGATTATGAATCCCAATTCTCTTGATGTGAAGGAATGTATCATTGAACCTTCCATAAAAGGGGCGAAAAAGGGCGACAGGTTCCAGTTTATGCGGAACGGGTATTTTATTGTGGACACGAAGGATACAACGGAGGAACATTTGGTGTTTAACCGTATTGTTCCGCTGAAAAGCTCTTTCAAATTAAAATAAATACAGTGATACCAAAAAGACAGGGAGATTCGAAACTGAGTTTTCCTGTTTTTTTTGCGGGCAAAAAAGTGTACGGAAAAGGATACAAATTTTAAGCGTTTTTATTGACAATGTAAGTTGGCTTTGATATACTTGTGAAGTAGTTTTCAAAACCTGATAATGTGGATTTGGTTACATAGAAAATGGAAAAGATTTGGAGGGTAAAGTCATGAAAATACCGGCTCTTTGTTTTGGCGGACTGACAGCGCGGAGGCCCATTGTGCAGGGCGGCATGGGTGTTGGGGTATCCCTTTCCGGACTGGCAGGCGCGGTTGCCGCAAGCGGCGGCGTTGGTACGATTTCCGGGATACACCCGGGTTACAGGGAGGCGGATTTTCAGGAGAACCCCTTCAAAGCGAACCTGCGCGCAATTGGGAAGGAACTGGAAAAGGCGAAGGAAACCGCACCGGACGGCATCATTGGTTTTAACTTCATGACGGTAATGAACCACTATGAGGAATATGTGCGCGAGGCCATTACGGCGGGGGCGGATTTCATCGTTTCGGGAGCGGGGCTGCCTGTGGCGCTGGCAAAAATCGCGGCAGGGTCAGATGTGCGGATATTGCCAATCGTTTCTTCTTTGCGGGCATTGAAGCTAATCGTAAAAAACTGGCTGCGGCATGACCGTCTGCCAGATGCGGTTGTTGTAGAAGGGCCGCTTGCCGGCGGTCATTTGGGCTTCAAATACAGCGATATGCAGGCGGGGACTTTCCTGCCGCTGGAGGACTGCCTGACAGATGTGCTGGGATACGTTCATGAGCTGGAGGAGGCGCATGGCATAAAAATCCCTGTGATTGCGGGCGGCGGTGTGCGAAACCATGCTGACGTGGAGCGGCTGTTGGGTCTGGGCGCGTCCGGCGTACAGGTAGGTACGCGGTTTGTTGCGACAGAGGAATGTGACGCTGCGCCGTCCTTTAAGACGGCTTATCTGGAAAGCAGCACGGCAGACATTAAAATTATTGAAAGCCCGGTGGGGCTGGCGGCGCGCGCCATTGAAACGCCATTTTTGCAGCGAGCGGAGCGGGAAGGACGTATTCCTGTGCAGAAATGCTATCAGTGTATGGGGCACTGCAAGGCGGCGGAAACGAAATACTGCATTTCACAGGCGCTGATTGATTCGGTCAGCGGACGGGAGGGGCTTGTGTTCTGCGGGGCGCATGCGGCTGAGATTAACAGGCTTTCGACTGTGGAGCAGGTTATGCGGGAGCTTTGCGGAGAATGATATAAAAATAAAAGCGGCGGTACAAGAGGCTTGCCAGAAGAAAACAAATTTTAGATTGATTTCGTCTGGCAATATCCTTCTGTACTGCCGTTTTTCGTTTATCTGTGGTAATCCTTCTGCAAAACCTTCAGAAAGAGGTCACAGCACTGCGTCAGGTCCTGTCCGCCGATATAATCGGCTTCCAGCATTTTGTTCCCGAGTATCATATAAAACACTGTGCGGTCGTCTTTTTGCAGGAGCAGGGCATAGTCAAAGGGGGTATCATCCAGTATGGTTTTTGTCCAGCCGTTTTCGGGGGTATACCTGCTGCGAACGATACATTCCTCCATATAACTCTGCGGGGAAACGAGGAAGGAGAATTTTTTGTAATCCAGCCAGAGTGTGGCTTCGTAGGGCTTCCCATTTTCATCTGTCCTGCTGGCGGTTCTGCCATGCTGATTGATGGAAAACTGCACAGGTGCGCCGATGCTGCTTTCAAAGTAAACGACCTTCGCATCACGCTCCCAGGAATTTATAGTTGTTCCGTCCGGTCGTTTGTCATGCTGGATATAGGAGCTGTCAGGGACAAAATTGGGGTCATCTTCAATCTCCGCAAGAGAAACGAAGGGCAGGGGACTGCGTATCTTTTCCATAGGACGTTCCATATATTCCGCAGGATTCCAGAGCGGAAGGAAAAAGAAAATGAGCGCCAAAGCCTTGCAGAGGAAATAGCCAAAATGCCGAAGCCGTACTTTTCCCCGCCAGTTGCTAACATGGGAAAAAGGAATACCAAGCGCAAGTTGCTTATATACCCGCCAAAGCCCGCATATCCTGTGCGAGGAGATGAAAATTTCCAAGATGCAGACACAGGGCATCGCCAGAGCAAAAAAATATTCGCTGTGCACAAGCTGGTATGTTCCGAGGGTGACTGGGTCAAATACATAAAGGGCAAGCAAAAATACCCAGAAAGCAATATCAAGATAAAGGACATAGTTTTTCTTTGGCAGAAATACGTGATATAATTCGCTTTCCACGATTGGGTCGGTGTGGATTTCCGGCGTGCCCTCCTCCGCGGTGTAGATATGGAAATATTCGCCGAAGGTCATGACATATTTCCAGCCGTATTCCTTATAAAGCCGCAGTTTATCCTGAGCGGGAAAGTCCTCCTTACGGTATTTTTTCGGCTCCATGCGGTAAAGCATGCGTTTTGGCTCCTTTACCCAGAAAGAAGCATAGCTCGTTTTGATTTCCAACAGTTGCAGTCCCTGCGAGGAAAGGTCGGAAAGCCAAGTTTCCAGTGCGCTGACCTCGTAAGGCTCTACGGGAAGCAGGCGATATTTGATTTTCATAATGTTCCTCCTTTCATTGCTCGGGCGCGGTGTAGTTTTCTTCAAGCAGGGCGGCAAAAGCGGGCAGGTGCTCGGAAAGGTCGCCTTTACCACGGTATTCCACCCGAAGGACAGCATTGCCCCTGTATGCGGCGAGTATTGTGTTATCGCCTGTGTGGTAATATTCCAGCCCGTCAAATAAATCCGGTTCGATGTCGATTTCCTGCCGCTTCAGAAATGTTCCAAAGAAGTCACATCCGTTGTCAGCAAGGCTTACCATAGTCTGCTCTGCAAACAGCTTGGGGCGTACCTCCAAATAGGTGGTTTCTATGTAGGAATTTTCCTCATATTCCTGTATGGTGTACTGCACAGGCGATAGCAGGGACGTTTCAAATTTCACATTGGCCTGCCCTTTCCCTTCTGTCCCTTCGAGCTCTGCCAGAGGGAGACAGGGCAGAGGAACGGTGGTTACGCTGGCTGCAAATTCCAGCGGCTTTTTTATGCTAACGAAAAAGATTGAGAGGGAGGGCATAAAGCTGATTAGCACCATCAGCAGTACCAGCAGCGGCTGGATAAAAACGGCTTTCCGATAGCTTTTTTTGTGCTCCATAGGGACGCCGGAAGCAAGCCCTCTCCTGATTCGGGAGTAGGTGCGCACTTCAAAGAGTGTCCACCCGGCGGCAAACAGGAGGACAAACAGCATGAAGCACGCTTCGAGTGGGCTGAAAGCCCGGACAAAGCCTGAAAACTGCGACCATGTCATAAAGGAAAAAAGCAGCAGAAAGAGGATAATGACGCCAAAGCCAGCAAAAAAAGCCTGTTTAGAATCCTGCCACGCTTCTTCCAGCTGTTCTCTTTGAACCAGTGGGTCGGTATGCGGCTCAATGGGGCATTCCTCTGCACTGGAAAAAAGGTAATATTTCTGCCACATATGGCAGACAAATTTCCAGCCAAAATCCGCATAGGTTTCCCGCATGGTTTTGGGCGGCTCAGCCTGGACATACTTCGGGACTTCAATACGGTATGTCATTTTCTGCGGCTCGCCCTGCCGGAATTTTGCGTAATATCCGTTGAAGGAAAGCGGGAACAGCCCTTCCAGAGCCATATCCTCCAGCCAGCTTTCCAGCGCGGGTATATCGGCGGTGTTAGCGGGGAAAAACTTGCGTTTGGTTTTCATGGTATCCCTCCTACTGCGGTTTCCTTGTGGGGTAGGTTTCCTGCATCAGCGCGGCAAACTGAGGCACAAAGGGGCGCAGGTCCGCTTCGCCGAAATAACTTACATAGATAATGGTGTCCCCCTGCCGAAGGAAGAGTTTTTTCAGGGCGTCGCTGTATTTTCCGCTGACGCAGAGATATGCCTCGTCTAAGCCGGTTTCGGCTGAGAGGTCGATGGTATCCCATGGCATCAGGTCGGAAAGCTCCCAATCCATCTGGCTTTCTACGAAACGCCCGCCCATGGAGGGACAGCGCAGGCGGTAAATATGGAAGGCAAGCGTCGGCTCGTAAGGGTCACTGCTCCCTGCCCAGTTTCTTCCGGGGACAAAGCCGCTCTGCGTGATGGTGGTTTGTTCCGGCGCAAGGAAAGAGCGTCGGAAACGTATTTCGTTATCCACATCGCCGCTGACGTAGGTGGTGTTTGCGTCGTCAATATGCCCGTTCTGAAAAGCAGGGTCCTGCTCGATTTCCGCAAGGGAAACCATCGGGATTGGCTCGGAAAGCTCCCGCCAGTCAGTGTCCCACTGTACAATCATTCCAAAGGTATAAGAGAGGAATGTTACGGTAAAAAGCAGGAGGATGAAAATACATGCAGCCAGCCGCAGAGGACGTTTCCGTTTGTAGTCTGCGGAATGGCTGAGGGGCGTGCCGGTTTTCAGCAGATTTTTTATTTTGCGCAGCCGGAGAAAGTGGCGGACGCCCAGAACGGCAATGACTGCCATATAAAGCCCATACAATATATGTGAGAGCCCGAGCAGGGCAATGTTGAAAAAGCCGGGCTTTTCTGTGAAGATTGTCAGATAAAGAAAAACAACAGAAGCAAGGACGTAGGGAATCCCCCAGTTCCGCTGGGAACGGTACAGCTTTTCATAAGCCTCTGCCTGTACGGCGGAGTCAGTATGGATTTCCGGCGCGTCCTCCGTTTTCGCGCGGAATACATGGAAATATTTATCTACAGAGGCGACGTATTCCCAGCCAAATTCATCAAGAATTTCCAGTTTTTTTTCGTCAGGCGTTAAATACAGGGAAGAAGCCGGCTCCAGACGGTAAGCGGCTTTCTGGGGCGGGCGCGATTCAAAATGGGCAAAATATGTGCCGAAAGACACCAGAAAAAGCCCATCTTCTGCCAAATCGGCAAGCCAGGATTCCATTGCGGCGATATCCAGAGAATCTACGGGGACAAAACGACGGATAGTATTTTTCATAAACATTCACTCCTTTTACTGTGTAAATGTGGAACAGAATACTGTGTTACGGCTCTATCGCGGGGAAATCTGCCTGCGCCAGCGCGATGAATTCCGGCAGAAACGGGCGGATGTCCGATTCTCCCCTGTAATCCAGACAAATAACGGTATCCCCTGTGCGGAGGAAAACCTGCTGCTGCCCTGGGCTTTCTGTGCTGGTATAAAGGTATGCTTCTTCTGTGCCGAAGCCCTCCCATGTTTCCTTTTCCCATATACCGTAGCGAGTGGAATGCCGTTTCAGGCTGTGCAGTGTCGGCCCTGCAAGGGCGGGAAAGCGCAGACGGTATAGCTCCATCGTAAGGAAAGGGGAATAGGCCCTGTCGGAGTCGTCCGCCCATTGACGGCCGTTGACAGAGGCGGTCTGCCGCACTGTATACTGCTCCGGTGCCAAAAAGGTTTGACTGTGCAGAATGCAGTTGCCGTACCCTCCCGAGGGTGCAAGCCGCAGGGAATCTTCCTGCTCAATTTCTGCAAGGGAAACCATAGGGAATGATTCGGGTATTTCCAGCCGCTCGCTTTTGTTGTTTATAATGGTCAGACCATACACGCTGGCAAGAATGATAACAAAAGCAGCCGTCGGTACAATACGCTGAAGATAGCGCAGAGGCAGTCGGTTCCTGTAGTCCGAGGAATGTTCCAGATGCGCACCGTTTTTCAGGCGGCGGTATATCCGGTACAGCCGGAAGGACTGGGCCGCGCACGCAATGGGAAGTGAAATCCAGAACAATAAAGCGAACAGCATGGGAAGCCCCAGTTTTACAATATTAGCCAGAGAAAGTATGCCGCTGTGCAGAATATAGAACAGCATACCGAAAAGGAGCATAGCCGCAAACGCCTGTGCCCAGCAGATGCGGGCAAACGCCTGTGCCTGTTCTTTAGGGTCGGTATGTATTTCGGGAGGGTTTTCCAGCTCCGAACGGTAGACATGGAAATAATTGCCGAATGTGCAGATATATTCCCAGCCAAATTCCTGAAAAAACAGTATTTTTTTATTATCAGGGTCGGCGCGTAAAAACGGGTTTGCGGTTACTTCCAGCCGGTAAGTGACTTTTGCGGGTTCTGCTGTTTCAAATTTTGCGAAATAATTGCCGCTGGATACCAGAAAAAGACCCTTTTCCGCGAGGTCGGCAAGCCATGTTTCGACTGCGGGAATATCCAGAAGGTTTACAGGAATTAAACGACGTTTATAGTGCATCATACTGCTTCACTCCTTTTCATTCTGTGCTGGCGGGAAGTTGCGCGCCGCGCGTTCTGCATCAGCGAGGCAGTTTTTCAGCCGCCGGATTTCGTCCTGATATGTTTTTCTGCCTTTCTCTGTGACGCGGTAAGTGCGTTTGCGTCCTTCGACTGCGGTTTCTTCAATCAGTTTTTCGTCCTCAAATTTAGCAAGTATGGTGTAGAGCGTGCCGGGGCCGATATTGATGCGTCCATCTGTGCAGCCCTCTACAAAGCGGGCGATTTCTGTGCCGCACATTTCCTGCGCCTGAAACGCCAGCAGGACGTAAAACATGGTTTCGGTTAAAACTTCGAGTGATTTTTTTGCCATAGGCATGGCCTCCTCAATATTGAGTGTCGATATTGTTTATCGATAACAGTGTAACATCGAGTGTCGATATTGTCAATAGCTGGCAAGGCTCCTGTTTTTCCGCACAAAAAAAGAACGCCGTAAAAGCGTCCTGAAAGGGCATGAGAAAGAGAGGGGATAAGGCTTAATTTCCGCGGCATCCCGCACATTTTCCATATAATATCAGCTGTTCACATTCCACTTCAAAATCAAGCTGCTGCGCCAGCTTTTTATGCAGTTCTGTCAGCTCCTCCATATCCAGATCCCGTACACAGCCGCAGACGGTACAGACGGTATGGGGGTGGCACTTCATCACAGCATCATAACGGGAACTGGGTTCGCCTACATTTAATTCCTGCACAAGACCCAGCTGCTTAAAATAATCCAATGTTTTATAAACCGTGGCAAGGCTCATGGTAGGGTTTGCAGGCTCCAGTGTTTTATAAATCGTTTCCGCATTCGGATGCTGCGTAGTGCTGCGCAGCATATTGTATACGGCAATACGCTGCGGGGTGACTTTCAGGCCTTTTTCTCTTAAAATTTGAGTGGTTTCTTTCATGCTAAACACCCTTTACAAAGAATTATTGTTATTTAATAATAAACTATAACTTCTATTGTGTCAATATGAAAAGGCGTAAAATGGCAGTTAATTATATCCATTTTTCTCATAAAATGGCAGGAATGTGTATGTCAATGAAAAATATGGGAATGCCGTATTGCTTTCTTGCGCTGGGTCAGGAGAAGCTTTATAATAAGAAAAAGACACAACACAGGAGGAACGGAAGACATGAAAAAAAGGGCTATGAAATCAATCGGTATAGGAGTTGCTCTGGGGATTTTTTTCTACTGGCAGAATAACGGGCTTACGCTGACAGAATGGGTGTATGAGGGGGGCATTCCGGATGCGTTTGACGGATACAGGATATTACAGGTGGCAGACTTGCAGAATAAGGTGTTTGGGCGGGAACAGGCGCGGCTTTTGCAGAAAATGGAAGATGCCGAGCCGGATTGCATTGTAATTACAGGGGACCTGCTGGACAGAAACCGTACAGATGTGGAGGGCGCGTTACAGTTTGTGCGGGCAGCGAAAAAAATCGCGCCGGTCTATTTCGTTTCCGGCAACCATGAACACCAGTCCGGGGAATGGCATACATTGGAAGAAGGGCTTCTGCGGGAAAATGTGACGATACTGAATAATGGAAAATCTGTCATTGCGCGGGAGGGGGACACGATTACTCTTCTTGGGCTTGCGGATAAGCGGGTGAATCCTTGTTATGAGGAGGTTCTGCACACCCTGATGGCGGAGGAGGACGGCATGACGATATTGCTGTCACACAGGCCGGAACTGTTCGAAACATATGCGGCGGAGGGGGTAAAGCTGGCATTTACGGGGCACGCGCATGGCGGGCAGATACGCCTGCCGGGTATCGGCGGGATTTTTGCGCCGAATCAGGGCTTTTTCCCGCAGTATACGGCAGGGATGCACTGGAAAGGCGATTCCGCGATGGTCGTCAGCCGTGGGCTTGGCAACAGTGTTTTCCCGATTCGTTTCTGCAATCGACCGGAACTGGTATTGGTGACGCTGAAAGCATAAAACGGAGAGCGGCTTGATAGAAACAAAAGATTTACGGCTATCGTAATGAGCTGACAAAGGATAAAAGATACAAAAGAAAGGGATGGTTCCATGAGGATTGAAACGGGGGAAACGGTGAAGGCGACGCTTTTGGCTAATGCGGGCGTATTGCTGGAATACAGGGGAACGCGGCTGCTGATTGACGGGATTTTTGACAAAAAGGGACATTGCTTCAGTAATCTTTCGGCGGAGCAATGGGAGGGGCTGAAAGCGGGGACAGGTATATTTTCCGGAATAGACTACCTGCTTTTTACACATGAGCATGGCGACCACTTTTCGCCGGAGCGGACGATGGAATATCTGGGCTGTCAGAAACCAAAGGCATTGTTCCTGCCAAAGGAAGGCTCTGCCGCGCTGCGCGCTTTGCACAAACAGGCAGAAAGCCTGAAAATTCCCTGCGTGCTTTTGGAGGAACAGCTTTGCCGAAATACAGTATTCAAGCCGGAGGAAGGAACCCGTATCAGGGCATTCCAGACAAGGCACTTGGATAAAAGCTTTTGGGACGTTCCACATTTCTGCTATCTGCTGGAATTTGGCGGGAAAAAGCTGTTTTTTACGGCAGATGTGGATTTTACATATGAAACGTTTTCCGCTTTGCAGGGGGTGCAGCTGGATGCAGTATTTATAAATCCGCTGATGCGCCACAGCAAGGAGGGCAGACGTGTGTTTTCGGAGGGAATGCTGCGGACGAGGCTGTCTGTGGTTTACCATATTCCTTTTGCGGGGGAGGACGCTATGCAAGTCCGCGGCATTGCAGAGCGGGAACGGCTTTCGGGGGAGAATGACGAAGCAGTGATTTTTCTGATGGAGCGGGGGCAGACCTGCTTTTTGTGAACTGACAAAATTGAGAGTACAGGCTAAAATATAGAGGAAGACAAAAATATCCTTCTTCGGGGTGGATTGCCATAAGAAAGCATATGTTCTTTTGACAGTATCCTGCGGAGAGGGATATTTTTATGGAGAAAAAAAGAGAAGAATAGAAAAGGATAATATATTTTTTATGTTGGATTATATAAAAAAGGGCAGTATTTTGCCTGAAAAGTACACTTTTTGATAAACATTGACAGATACCATATTTTTTCAATTTCATCTTGTAAACCACTATATTTTGTGTTATTCTAGTATCGTAGATTTCAGGAAAAAGCTTATTAAAAAGTGTACTTTTCGACATTGCTTTATTTAGTGAAAAAATTTTCATAAAACTGTTATAAAACTGTATATTCCTTGCTGTTTTATTCCAAATAAACATAAAAACAAACTTATCAAAAAGTACAATTTTTGGTAACTTTATGCTTCAATTTGTTGTGCTTTGTTTACGAATATATAGCGGAAAAACGGAGCAAAGCGGAAAATTCTTCTGAAATTTTCAAACGGTACAGGGATTTATATTTATTAAGAACTTATCCGTAAATAAGATACGTGCAGATCGCACAGTCAGATTTTTCGGAAGGCAGGGAAAAGCAACAAAGGCTGCCGGAAAAGATGAAGCAGGATGTGCGTAGATAATTTACGGATAGGTTCTAAGAGTACAGGGGATTTTGGAATAAGTGCAGATGGGATTTAAGGTCTTTGGAGCAGTTCCAAAATTATTTTATGATTTTTTCCATGAGGAAAGCAATTGAGAACAGGAGGAGGTGACAGGCATTGTGACACATCCGGAAAAAGCTGTGCGCGAAACAACATGGGCGGCGTGCACGAATTGGATGCGGCACAAATACTATTGAAGAGTGATTTGTTATGGAAAGAAAACACCGATTTTGGGCAGATATGCGCGTTTTCAGGACGCAGTAAAAGCCGGCGGGCAGGCCGAATTTTGACCTGCTGGATAAATTTCTGCGTGAGTTTCCATAGACAAGGGGAAATAGCTGGAAACAGCGCATTCATAGGGCTGCCTTTGTGAGAGGAGGAAGCTGTATGGAAGAGGCGATTCCGCCATGGGGACCGCCCGCTGTCAGATGCGTTCCTGACAGCGGGGCGGGAAAATGGAACGCCGGCAAACCATTGGAAACAATGGGACGCAAAGCCAGAGGCTGGGGTGCGGTTTTCTGCACTACGCTCGTTCGGCTGCGATCCGGCAAACCAACGGAAACGTTGAGACGCAAAGCCAGAGGCTAAGGCGCATTTATGCGCTATGCTCGTTCGGCTACCGGATTCTTTGCGTCCGAAGATGGGCAAAGAAAGGAAGTTTTAGTATGAAAAATTCAAAAAGAATGTGCAGGCGCGGGCTCAGTGTCGTTTCTGCCTTCTTCACGAAAATCATCGTACTTTCGCTGTGCATGAGTCTTGCTTTGGGCACAACTGCATTTGCGAGCGAGGACAATGGTGGTGGAGCAGGTGCGACAACCGCGTCAGGCAGCAGTTCTGAGAGCGGCAGCGGTTCTGAGGGCGGCAGCAGCAGTTCTGAGGGCGGCAGCAGCAGTTCTGAGGGCGGCAGTAGTTCCGAGGGCAGCAGCAGTTCTGATAACGGCAGCAGTTCCGAGGGCAGTAGTAGCGGTTCTGAGAGCGGCAGCAGTTCCGAGGGCAGCAGCAGCGGTTCCGAGGGCAGCAGCAGTTCTGATAACGGCAGCAGCAGTGGTTCCGAGAACAGTAACGCTGACAACCAGAACGCAGACGAAACAACAGCTCCTGCAACGGGAGAACCTAAGCAGGAAGAGTCTAAACAGGAACAGCCTTCCAATGAGGCAAAGCCTGAACAGGAACAGCCTTCCGAGGAAACGGCGGCGCCTGAGCAGGAACAGCCTTCTGACGAAGCGGCGGCGCCTGAGCAGGAACAGCCTTCCGAGGAAACGGCAGAGCCTGAGCAGGAACAGCCTTCCGAGGAAACGGCAGAGCCTGAGCAGGAACAACCTTCCGATGAAGCGGCAGAGCCTGAGCAGGAAGAACTGCCTCCTATTGAGGTGACAGAGGAACAGATGAAGGAAGCTGCTGCGGCGATTGAGGCGTTTGAAAACCCTGTGTTGCTGTCGATGATAACTGACATGAGCGATGATGTAATTGACACAACAGAGAAACTGCAAGACGTTATTAACGCGGCTATAGGAACTGGCAAAGAAGTAACGATTATCCTGACAGAGGATTTTGAAATAAACAAAACAATCCTTATTCCTGAGGGAGCGAACATAAAGCTGGTTCTTGACGGGAAAGAGCTTACCTTTACCGGAGAGGGCGATGCAATGTTCGAGGTTAAAGGCAGCCTTTCTGTTTTTGATGAGCTTGAAGGCGTTTCTGATGAACGCAGTGAAAGCAGTTCTGAAGGAACAACCGAAGGCGGCTCTGTAGATACTACGGAAGATACTTCTGAGAATACTACAGGCGGCAGCCAGAGCAGTACGTCTTCCGGTAATTCCGGCAGTTCCAGTAACTCCGGCAATTCTAACAGCTCCGACAGGTCTGAACACAAAAACAGCAGCAATGTGGTTACTGCAAAGGATGAACAGACCAGCGAGAATAAGGCCGTAGAGAAGCCTGAAACAGACAACAATACGGCAGAGCAGAAAGACGCGCTTCAGGAAACCCTGAAAAATTGGGTGAATGAAGATGGGAGTGTCAAGGAAACAAAGGAAGTTGTAGACAAAGTGCTGACGGATGTTGGCGTTATTACAACTGAAAAAGCCGTAAACGTGATTTTCAATGTGGTAGCGGGCGGCCAGCTGAACCTGTTCGGCGGCATTATCAAAAATGGCGTTGGCGCAAACAGCAGTGTAACAGGCGTTAAGGTAGAAAAGGGCGGCAAGTTTGAGATGTCCGGCGGCGTGATTGCCGACATGACAAACTCCGGTGTTATCATTAACGGAGGTAATGCTGAAATCAGCGATGGTGCGGCAATCGTGAACAACAGCACAAAGCTTAACGGCGGCGGCATCAGCGTCAAGAACGGCGGCGCGCTTACCATGGACGGCGGCCTGATTGCCGGAAATGAAGCTATTTTCAATGGCAATAAAGAAGACCACAATGGATATGTTTCTTGGGCTCCGGACAAATACAAAGATGTTTATGGCGGCGCGAGCGGTAACGGCGGCGGCGTAGCTGTGGACGAATCCAAATTTACCATGACTGGCGGAAAGATTCAGGGCAATAACGCCGATACCGGAAAAGGGCAGTATGACAGGTACGGTGTAAATGGTCTTGACGGTCTTGGCGGCGGTGTGTATGTCGTTGGCGAGAACGGCAGTTTTAGCCTGTCTGGAAAAGGCGTGATTTCCAACAATGAAGCTGGTGCTGGCGGCGGTATCTTTATCCATACTCGTAATAAAAACGGGAATGCGAATGCAGATGGTGCTTTGTTTACCATGACTGGCGGCGAGGTATCCGGCAACACCGCGCTGCATGGTGAAGGCGGCGGTATCTTTATCAACAGCAAGTTTGGAGATGCCAACAAAAATAATAAAATTACTGCTGGCAAAATTACTGGCAACAAGACTCTGACGACCAAAGACCTTGGCGGCGGCGGAATCTATGTGAATAACGAGGGCACGCTGAATATCCAGAATTCCATTGTTACAGCGAACCTTGCACAGGGTCTTGGCGGCGGCTTTGCTGCATGCGTCCATGGCAGAACTATTGTATTCACTAAAAATGGTGCGATTTTCTTCGACAATAAAGGTCTTGGAAATGCATTCACCGAAGGTCATGAAAATGAATGGAATAATTTCGAGGGAAATGGCGACAAAATTGACGGAAACAGCCTTTGGAAGGACAATGACGAATTCAAGCAGTTAGCTCAGGATATTTTTGCTGCCAGCGATATGGGAACAGACGGCAATATGGGCGGCATTCTCATTGGCAACGAAACGCTGTTTGACGGTGATGCTTCATGGGAAGGTTACAGATTCTACTATGATGAAAATGGCGAGATTGTTTCTGATAAGGTTGAGTACGATGAGGAAGGCAAGGTTATCTATGCCAACAGACTTCTTGGATTGACATCGAATCCCGATGATGCGGCAGTCCTGAAGGCCTTGGAGGTAATGAACAATGCGCTCAGCGGTTATCTGATTATCAGCGGCAACGAATCTTCCGTTCATGGCGGCGGTATTGCCAACAACGGCGTTCTGACCATTGGCGTAAAACAGAAAGAATTTGAAGAAACGCCAGATGAGGTTTCTGATGAGTTCGACATGGATAAGACGCTGGAAAAAGATGAAGAAGCACCGGAGGATACTCCTGACCGCGAACTGCAGGACGGCGAGTTTGAATTCGTTCTGAAAGATGAAAGCGGCAAAGAGCTTGACAGTGTAAAAAATGACGCAGACGGCAAAGTAAACATCAAACTGCCTGAATTCAAGGAGCCGGGGGAATATACATTCCTTGTGAGCGAAAAAGACAATGGCAATGCTCCGAACAGCGAAACAACGGTTATTTACGATGGAAATGTGTATGTAGTTGTAATTGAGGTTACAGAAAATATCACAGATGAAGTTGTGAATGTCGGGGGGGTGGAATATATCATTAAACACTCCGAACTTACCGCTGGAGAGATGAAGTTCTATAAAGCGGAGCTTGATGAAAATGGCAATGTGAAATATGATGAAGAAGGCAAACCCATATATAATACAGAAGAAGAACTGCCGGGTATTGCTTTCAACAACAAATACACAAAGCCTGAGGAACCTGAGAAGCCTGAGGAACCTGAGAAGCCTGAGGAACCTGAGAAGCCTGAGGAACCTGAAACACCCGAAGAACCCGAAACACCCGATACACCGAACAGACCCAATACACCGGATACACCGGATACACCGGATACACCGGACGTAACGGTACCCGATTCTCCGACGCCTCTGTCGGATGTGCCGGAAATCGAAATTCCGGATGAGGATGTTCCCCTTTCGGAGGTATCTGAGGAAATGGAGATCAATGATCCCGAAGTTCCTCTGGGCGATGTTCCCAGAACAGGCGACGCACCGGTATTCCCGTTTGCGGCAGCTATTCTTGGTATTTGCGGAATGCTTCTTGCAAAACTTAGAAAAAACAGCTAAAATGTAAGTAAAGCCCTGCATGAGCGGAATGAAATTTATCTGCTGACAGGCAAACGGGCCGGAATCCCTGGGTTCCGGCCCATCTTTCGGAGGAGGAATGGATAAAATGGGAAAAAAGGCGATACTGCTGGTGAGGATACTGCTGATTGCGGTCATGCTGACTTCGGCGGGCATCATCGTTTCAAAGCTGCTGGATTATCGTAAGGGCGCGAAGGATTATGGCGAGGCGGCGGAGATTGCGCAGGGAGGGCAGGCTTCTGCGGAGCTTCCGCCGGAGGAAACAGATGCATACGCCGCGATGCTGGCGGAGCTGGATTTGGCAGCTCTGCGGGAGGTCAATGACGAGGTTGTCGGCTGGATTGCCATACCCGATACGGAGGTATATTATCCCATTTTGCAAACATCGGATAACGACTATTATCTGAAACATACCTGGAAAAAGGAAAAAAGTTCTGTCGGCGCGGTATTTATGGAATACAGGGATTTACCTGATTTCAGCGGCTTTCACAGTGTGTTGTATGGGCATCAGATGCGGGACGGCTCGATGTTTGGCGGCCTGCATAAATATGCCGATGAAGAATATCTGCGGGAGCATCCAGCGATATATATTGTAACAGATGCAGGGGTGCAAAAGTATGATATTTTTGCGGCGTATGAGGTTGGTGTGCAGGAAGTTGTATACCAGAGGGATATTGAAGAAAAAGGGCTCCAGCAGGAGCTGATTGATTTTGTAACGGCGCGCGCTGTTGGCGATGCGGGGGCTGCGCTGGATGCGGACAGCCATATCCTGACACTTTCGACCTGCACCGGCAGGGGATACGCGACCCGCTGGGTGGTACAGGCAGCGTTGAGCGAATAAAGAAATTTTGCACTTATCAAGTTATGTGTAAAGGTGTTTTTGGAGCGGAAAGAAAAAATACAAAAAAGATAGGAATTACTTTCTGTAGAAAATCTTTCTCAGGAAATAGAAAAATTGCCTGAAAGCTGTTTATTTTGCGTTCCTGATATGTTATATTATGTACAAAGGAAAACACATATAAAGTATAAAATACATATGCTGTATAAAACAGTTGCGTGATAATACTGGAGAGCTTCAAAACAGATACGTACTGAAAGGAGTACCCATGGAAAAAATACTGATTATTGACGACAGCCTTGTGCAGGCAGATGTTCTGAAATCGATCCTGAAAGACAATTATGATGTGACGGCGGTCCATACTGCGGAAGCAGGGCTTCAGCACGCGGCTTCGGGAATGTATTCGCTGATTCTCTTAGATGTCATTATGCCGGAGATGGACGGTTTTACGTTGCTGAAAGAGCTGCAGGAGGCTGCACTGACAAGGCGGATTCCCGTTATTCTGATTACCAGCCTTTCCGATGTGGAACACGAGGTGCAGGGGCTTATCATGGGCGCGGTGGATTACATTACAAAGCCGTTTAACCCGATGATTGTGGCGGCACGGGTGAATACGCATGTAAAGCTGCACCGCTATCAGGCGCAGATTGAGCGCGAAGCGATGATTGACGAGCTGACGGGCATTGCAAACAGGCGGTATTATGAGAAATACTGCGAATTGAAATGGAACGATGCTGTCCGCCTGAAAATCCCTATTTCCATCTGTATGTTTGATATTGACCATTTCAAATTGTATAACGATACTTACGGACATCCGGCAGGGGACAGAGTCATTGCTACGGTTGCGGACAAGATTGCGGCACGGCTGCGGCGGACAACAGATTTTGTTGCGCGCTATGGTGGGGAGGAATTTGTCGCTATTATTCTGGGCGGCGATGCAGGTGAAGCGTTCGGGTACCTGAAAAAGGTCAGGGAGGAAATCGAAATGCAGCATATCCGGCATACACCGCCGACTTGTGACTGGGTAACGGTCAGCATTGGAGGCGTAACGGTGACGCCGCAGCGTGGGGATACATACGAAACCTATTTGAAACTCGCGGATACGATGCTGTATGATGCAAAGCGCCTGGGCAGGAATCAGGTAGTCTGGTGCGGGGAGCATATGGAGCAGATGAAGGAAAACTAAGACCTGAAAATATTTTTGTAATAAACAGGGCAGGAAAACAGTTGAAGCCAACGGCTAACGGGCGATAGTGGGCCACTTATGGTCTGCTGCCGGCTGTTAACCGTTGGCTTTTTTCTGTTTCAGGCAGTTTTTTGAAAATTTATGGGCGCAGTCAGAATTTTTTTCTGATGACTGCGCCCATAATGTAGTAAAGATTGGGAAGTATTAACCCTTGGGGGGGAGCCCCTGGTCTATATTAAAGGTAATCCCTAGGGTTCTGGTAAACACCGTTCAGCTGTATTTCATAATGGCAGTGAACGCCTGTGGAGTAGCCTGTGGAGCCTGTCATAGCAATGGTATCGCCTTTCTGCACGGTATCCCCGACATTGACCAGAAGGGAAGAGTTGTGCGCATAAAGGGTAGTGAAACCGTTGCCATGGTCAATTACAACATAATTGCCAAACCCGTTATGGTAAGTGGAGGTAACCACTGTGCCGCCCGCGGTAGCCACTACGGGGATAATGCGGCTTCTGGTGGAGATGTCGATGCCCTTGTGCTTCCGTCCGTCACTGATGGCGGAGCTGCCGGTGGGGTTGAACTCTGTCGTGATGATTGTGCTTTCCACAGGGTAGCCCATCGGGATATTGTTATGTTCCGAAAGGGCCTCTGTTACGTCTGTTGCGACATTTTGGAAAGAGTATCCGGTTTCGTCCAGCAAAACGTCCATTTTCTCCAGCTGATTGGAGAGGGAAGACATTTTATAGTAAGAAGTATTCACGATTTTTGTGAAGGTCGGTGCGGCAAGCGCGGGGTTTTCCAGCGTATTTGCCATTGCGGTGCAAAACTCGGAGGAGGAAACCTCGTTTGCGTTCAGCTGTTGAATCTGTTTATAAAGGTCCTGCTTCATGGTTTCCAGCTCATTCATTTTCTGTTCCAGCTCTGTGGTTTTTGTCTGGATTTCTTCAATGCTGTCCGCATACGCTGTCTTTTCACTCTGGAGAACTTCTGTTTTCTGCTCCAGCTTGCGGTTTTCACGTTCACTTGCCTGAAGCTGTTCCTCTGAAGCCTGAAGCGCGTTTTTTGTTTTATGGTATGCGCCAAAAGTGTAAACAGAGCCGCTCAGTACCAGTGACGCTGCAAGGCATGCCGCAGTCGCGTGGCGGATGCCGACAGTCAGCGTTTTCTGCTGCCCTTTATGGGTCATATGCAGTGTCATGAAATTGGGTTTCTGTTCTTTTGTTTCCTTCTTATTATCGTTCATATAGGTTCAATCACCTTTCTTTTTCATTTGTTAAATGTATTATAAAGGAAAAGTATGAATTTGTAAATAGAAATTTTACTAAAAAGTTAAATTAGTTAATAATTAGTTAATAATTTTGCGGAAATTGGCAATATTTTGTAAGAAATAGGAAAAAGTGTTTTGAGTACGACGAAAATGTGGTATCATATAAAGATATAAATTATCAGAAAAACAGACCCAAAAGGGGACATGCGTATGAATCCACAGGTAAAAAAGGGGCTCGGGCTGGCGAAAAAGGGGCTGCGCGTCATGAAAGGCGGGCAGACGGCATTCCGGCTGGGCGGAAAACTAAAGCATCTGCTGCCCTTTCGGAAAAAAGCGGCAGCGAAAACAGCTGTAAAAGCATTAAAAAAGGAAGAAAAGCAGTGGCGGAAAAGCGAACGGAAAACCAGAGGGCAAATGCAGAGAAAATTGCTCCGACGGAATGCAAAAGCGGCAGGACGCGTAGTTTTTGCGCTGCGGAAACGTTATTTTTGAAAACAGGAGGAAAACACATTGGAAAAAGATTTGGAGAAGCAGGAAGGGCTGGAACAGCTGGAGGGTTCTGCCCAGCCGGAAACAGCGGCAGAGGAAGTTAACACGAAGGAAGCGGAAGGGCGTCCCGGCGGCGGAAAAAATATTCTGGCGATAGTGCTGGGGCTTGCGGTATTTGCAGGAGTGCTGGCGTTCTGCTGGCATATGGCAGGGAATGCACACAAGGCATCAGATGTCGGCGTGCTTTATACCAAGGATAACGAGATACATTTTTATGACCTGAAAAATGAGCCGTATCTGCTGGCGGAGAATGTCAGTGACGGCGGTTCCTATCATTATTATTACTCCGCCTGGGGGGCGATGTTCTCAGAAAAGGGGGACTGGGCGTATTATGCGGCAGACATTGACGCAAACGGCAGATTCAACCTGTTCCGCAAAAACACGTCTGACCCGCAGGCAGAGCCGGAAAAAATCAGTGATGCTGTTCTGGACTATGCCATCAGCAAAGATGGGTGGCAGGCGGCTTATCTGAAAGCGGAAGGGGAGAAAATTTCACTCTGGCTTTCTGACGGTGCGCCGCGGAAAGTTTCGGCAGATATGCAGCTGGATGAGCAGTCTTATTTTTTAAGCAGTGACGGAAAATATCTTCTGTATACTGTGCATGGGGCGGACGGGCTTGCGCTGTACGCGCTTTCTACCGCGGCAGGCTCGGAGCCTGTGGAACTGTGTGCTTCTGTGGAGATGTACGCCCTGGCAGATGAAACGGATACAGTATATTATGTAGCGGAAGGAGAAGCAGACGGCAGCTATGACGTATTCGGGCATATGCTGGAAACGGGAAAAACGGAACGTGTGGCGGAAAGCGTGGCATATATGGAGGCCATGCCGAATGGGCGTGATTTGCTCTATTGCAGGGTATCCGAGGAAAACGTTTTATACAGGGATTTGATTGTGGACGATATGCGGGAGGCGGACGCCGCTTTGCCGGCAGAGCCGACGGAAGCTGAAATCGCGGAAAACCCCCTGCTTGCGGAGAAACAGGAGCGGGACAAAATACGGCAGGCGATGGACAACGGGGAAGGCTTTGCGCCTATACTGCTGGACTGCTATATCCTGACGAACGGAAAAACCGTAAAAGCGGCGGAAAACGTGATTTCTGCTGTTGCGGTGGTAAATGACATGCCGTTTGTGACAGGCTATCAGGCGGAGCAGCCGCAGCCGATACCGATTTCGGAAACCGGCGGGGATTTGCAGCTGGTGGAATATGCGTATTACGGCGCGCTGGCAGACGGAGAGAAAAAGGCTTTCCTTGCGGACGCAATGGGGCATTGCGAGGAGCTGCCCATGCCGGAGGGCTATCCCGTTTCGGCAGATACGGTGCAGCTTTCCAAAGATGGCAGCAGGGTGGCTTACCTTGTGCGGAATATGGAAATGGGCACGAGCGACCTGATGCTTGCCGATGTGCAGGATATGGAAAAAGCGGCCATGGTACAGACAAATGTGGACAGTATGGCGTTCCTTGGGAGCAGTGGCCTGCTTGGGTATTACTGCAATTATGACAACGGCGTAGGGACTGTTGCGACAAGCGATGGAAATGCGCAGGGCAATGCCTGCGGTGTATATTATTCTGATGATGAAAAGGCAATGTATTTCATTTCTGCGCCAAATGGTGCAACCGGCAACGGCACGCTGAAACGCTGGGATGGGAAAAATGAAACCGTTATTGCGGAAAATGCGTTTGCCTTCCAATATAAAGCAAATGGAAAGCTCGCTTATTTGCAAAACTACGATTTTACAACAGGCGTGGGCGATTTATATTACTATGACGGAAAGCAGTCTCGTCTGCTGGATACAGGCGTGACAGCGTTGTTTATGTACTGAGGGTTAGCATATGGATGAGATTTTTGAAAGCATGGGTCCGGAGGAAACGGCAGAATTCGCGGAAAAGCTGGGGCGGGAAGCACGTTCGGGCGGAGTTTACTGTCTGAGCGGAGATTTGGGCGTCGGCAAAACGATATTTACAAAGGGCTTTGCAAAAGGGTTTGGCGTTTCGGAAATGGTGACAAGCCCGACATTTGCCATCATGAACAGCTACGAAGGGACAGAACTGCCGCTGTACCATTTTGACGTTTACCGCATTTCCAGCGGGGAAGAATTGGAAGAAACCGGATGCATGGAATATTTTTACGGCGATGGCGTATGCCTTGTGGAATGGGCAGAAATCGTACAGGATGTGATACCGGAGGAGGCGCTCTGGATTACCATAGAAAAAGACTATGGCAGGGACGAGGATTACCGCAGAATCACACTGCGGCGGAAAGGCGGCGGAGAAGCATGAAAATATTGGGGATTGACACAACGGGACAGACGGCGGGGGCTGCCCTTCTGGATGGGGACAGGCTGCTGGCGGAGTTTTCGCTGAATTATAAGCTGACGCACAGCCAGACGATACTGCCGATGATTGCGGAACTGCTGGAACGGACGGAAACCGCACGGGAGGACATTGGTTTTATTGCCTGCTCGGCGGGTCCCGGCTCTTTTACGGGTCTGCGTATCGGTGCGGCAACCGCAAAGGGAATTGCTCTCGCGCTTGGTCGGCCTGTCATTCCGGTTCCCACATTAGATGCGCTGGCATATAATGTGTATGAAACAGATGGCATCATCTGTCCGATTATGGACGCAAGAAGGCAGCAGGTTTATTCTGCGTTTTATACATGGACGGACGGCCGGCTCTGCCGGGAAACAGACTGGATGGCGGAAAGCATCGAAACCATTATTGAGATTGCAGAGGGATTTGAACAAAAAGTCATTTTCCTTGGGGATGGCGTGCCTGTTCACAGGGAACGGCTGGCGGAAAATCCGGATTTTGTCTTTGCTCCGGCGCATTGCAGCCAGCAGAGGGCGGCGTCTGTTGCCGTTCTGGGGCGCATTTTGGCGGAGGAGAAGAAAACAGAGCAGAACGGGGAATTTGAGCTGATTTATCTGCGGAAATCTCAGGCGGAGCGGGAACGGGAGGAACGCCTTTCCCGGAAAGGGGAACATGAGGAATGATTGAGATTATACCGATGCGGGAAGAACATATTGACGGCGTGCTGGCTGTGGAGGAAGCAACGTTTTCCATTCCGTGGACGCGGGCGGATTTTGAGCGCGAGGTGCGGGAAAACGCTATGGCGATTTATTATACCGCCCTGCTGGACGGGAAAATCGTGGGTTATGCCGGAATGTGGCACGTTGTAACAGAGGGGCATATCACGAATGTCGCGGTGCTGGAGGAAGTACGTGGCAGGGGAATCGGCGCGATGCTGATTGAGAAGCTGGTAGAGACGGCAATGGAAAAAGAAATGATAGGTTTGACGCTGGAGGTGCGAATCGGGAACGCCCCTGCGCAGGGACTTTACCATAAATATGGATTCCGCGCGGAAGGGCTGCGGAAAAATTACTATCCCGATACGCATGAGGATGCGGTGATTATGTGGAAATACCTGCCGTTTTATGAGAATTATGAAGAAACGGTACAGGGATAAAAGGGCGGGCTGTTCTGGCGCGTCCCGAGGGTTTTTCGGCAGTTTTGTAAAATGGAGGTAGAAGCATCATGGCAAAGCATTTGGAACTGGACTATACACAGCTGAAACGAAGCTGTTCCCCGGAGGAATTTTCTTTCCGGACGACACAGGAAATCCCGCCGCTGGAGGGCATCATCGGGCAGGAGCGCGCTGTGCAGGCGTTGGATTTCGGCCTTGCTGTGAAGATGAAGGGATATAACATTTATATGTCCGGACCTTCCGGTACGGGAAAAACAACGTATGCCCGCGCCAGTACGGAAAAGCTGGCGGCGACAGAGCCCGTCCCTTCCGATTGGTGCTATGTTTATAATTTCCAGAATCCCCGCTGTCCGCTTGCGCTGCGCTTTGAAGCGGGGCTGGGAAAGCAGTTTAAGGAGGATATGGAGGAGCTTGTGCAGCTTTTGAAAATTGAACTGCAAAAGGTGTTCCGCGCAGACGATTATGAAAAACAGAAAAGTGAGCTGCTCCATTCCTTCGATGAGGAACGCGGCGCGCTGATGGACGATATGAGCGCGATGGCGGGAGAGTATGACTTTCAGGTCAAAACGACAAATTCCGGCATCTACTTCATGCCGCTGGTGGAGGGCAAGGCAGTCGGCGAAGAAGAATATGACAATTTGGCGGAGGACGTAAAAGCGGACATTGAAAAAAAATCCCAGACAGTGCAGGAAAAAGCAGGCAGCATTATGCGGGATATCCGCGAATTGGATAAAGCGTCCAAAAAACGCGTGGAACAGCTGGACTACAAAGTCGGCATGTTTGCCATCGGGCACCACATTGGCGCGGTACAGGAGAAATACCAGGAATATGAACGGGTGATTGCTTACATCAACGCCATGCAGGAAGATGTTCTGGAAAATATCAGCCAGTTTTTTGAGGAGGAGGAAGAAAGCGACGAAGCACTTGCTTCCCTCCTGCCGATGCTTTCCAAAAAGCCTGCGGAAGATGTAACATTGAAATATAAGGTCAATCTGATTGTTGACCATTCAGAAACGAAGGGTGCGCCTGTTGTTGTGACGTTTAACCCGACCTACTATAATCTTGTGGGCGAAGTAGAGTATGACAGCGAATTTGGCAACCTGACAACAGATTTCATGAAAATCAAGGGCGGCTTGTTTCATAAGGCAAACGGCGGCTACCTGATCGTGCAGGCGCAGGATATCCTTTCCGCACCGCAGGCATGGGAGGCCCTGCGCCGCGTAATTAAGACGAAGGAAATCAATATGGATTCTGTGCGGGAGCAGCTGGGAGCGGTCGTTGCGCCAACGCTAAAGCCTGAACCCATTGCTGCCGATATCAAGGTTATTATGATTGGCAGTAATTATTACTATGAAACGCTGAGCCAGTATGACGATGAATTTGATAAATTTTTCAAAATCAAGGCGGATTTTGATTATGAAATGCCGGGAACGGAAGAAAATATCTGGAAAATTGCCCGGTTTATAAAGGGCTTTGTGGAACGGGAGAAAACGATGGAGTTTGACGTGAGTGCGGTCTGCTCCATTGTGGAATATTCTTTTCGCGCGGCGGAGCGGCAGGATAAGCTTTCCACGCGCTTCAACCATCTGGCGGAAATCCTCTGTGAAGCGGTGACCTGGGCAAAGCTGGAGGGGGCGGAAACCGTAACGGCGGAGCATATCCGTAAGACGGTTTACGAAAAGGAACAGCGCATGAACCTGTATGAAGAAAAGCTGGACGAAATGCTTGCGGACGATGTTATCATGATTGATACACAAGGCAGCGAGATTGGTCAGATTAACGGGCTTGCTGTTCTGGATATGGGGAACTATGTGTTCGGCAACCCGACGCGCATTACGGCGACGACGTATGTCGGCAAATCCGGCATTGTTAACATTGAGAAGGAGGCGCGCATGAGCGGGCAGACGCATGACAAAGGCGTACAGATTATCAGCGGTTTTCTGGGGCAGACCTATGCGCAGAATTTCCCGCTTTCACTCTCGTGCAGGGTCTGCTTTGAGCAGAATTATAATGGCATCGACGGAGACAGTGCGTCCAGTACGGAGCTTTACTGCATCCTTTCCTCCCTGGCGGAACTGCCCATCCGGCAGGATTTGGCTGTTACAGGTTCGGTTAACCAGAAGGGCGAAATACAAGCCATCGGCGGCGTGACCTATAAGATAGAGGGCTTTTTTGACCTCTGCCGGAAACGCGGGCTGACAGGGGAACAGGGCGTTATCATTCCAGTGGCGAATGTGCGGGAGCTGGTGCTGAAAGATGAGGTTGTGGAGGCTGTAAAGTGCGGCACGTTCCACATCTACCCGATTTCGCATATTGACGAGGGAATCGAACTGCTGATGAGCATGCCGGCAGGGAAAAAGAACAAAAATGGGACTTTCCCAGTGAACAGTGTGCATGGCAAAGTTATGAAAAAACTGCGGGCGTTTGATAAAGCGTCACAGGGCGGCGAATAAAGCCGGCGAAGTATATGGACACTGAAACAGATGGAGCGTTTTGGCATCAGGCAGGTATTTTGCACGCGGCAGGAACGTTTGAAAATTTGTGCTTGACAAATTCCGGCGGCGTGCTATAATACCATTATCCAAAGGAAAAACCAGTGATTAAGAGGAGTAGCCTTTCAGTTCGGCTTTTCAGAGAGCGGCGGATGGTGGGAACGCGGCAGTACGAGGTAAGGTGAATGGACTTATGAGGGCGGGCGAAAGCATGAGCGAGTAGTAACCGACGGGGAATCCGTACCCGTTATCAGGACGGAACCGTATGGCTGTACGGGAATAGAGCGGATGATTTTTCATCAATTTGGGTGGTACCGCAGGATTTTGAGTCTTGTCCCATAGAAATATGTGGATAAGGCTTTTTTGTTTACATAAATAACGGTACGCTGCAAAAACAGCCGGACATTTCGATAAAGGGAAAGAAAAAGGAGAGGATTATGATGAAAAAATTTATGGCGAGAACAACTGCAATTGCAATGGCGGCGGCAATGCTTCTGGCAGGCTGCGGTGGAAATTCCGCACCGCAGGGCGATGGGGAACAGGCGAACGGCGATGTCCCTGTGATTGGCATTTCCCAGTATGGGCAGCATGCGTCCCTGGATAACTGCCGGGAAGGTTTCCTGCTCGGGCTGGAGGAAAGCGGCCTTGTGGAGGGCGTGGATTACAAGATTGACTACCAGAATGCCGGTTTTGACGATACGATTGCAACGCAGATCGCGCAGAATTTTTCTTCTAACAATGTTGCCCTGATGTGCGGCATCGCGACAAACTCTGCTACGGCATGCTATGCAGCGGCAGAGGACAAAAACATCCCCGTTATATTTACGGCGATAACAGACCCTGTGAAAGCGAAGCTGGACAGCGGAAATATCACCGGAACGAGCGACAAGCTGCCGATTGAGGCACAGCTCCAGCTGATTCGGAAGATGCAGCCGGAAGCAAAGACCATTGGTATCCTGTATACGACAAGTGAGCCGAATTCTGTTTCCGCAGTTGAGGAATATCAGGAGAAGGGCGTGGATTATGGTTTTACCATTGAGGCACTTGGCGTAATGCAGCAGGCGGAGGTGATACAGGCGGCGGATACGCTGATTTCTAAGAAAGTGGACTGCTTTACGAACCTGACAGATAACACAGTGGTTGGCGTACTGCCTTCCATACTGGAAAAGACGAATGACGCGGGCATTCCTGTATATGGCAGCGAAATTGAGCAGGTAAAGATTGGCTGTATTGCGTCTGCGGGTATTGAATATGTCGCGCTGGGCAAACAAACGGGTGCGATGGCGGCGAAGATTCTGCGGGGTGAAGCTACAGCGGAAGAAATGCCGTATGAAACGGTTACGGAATATGAGATCTACTTCAATTCAAATGTTATGTCTGATTTGGGCGTTACGGCTGAGCTGGACGAAAACGCGGTTGACGTTGCAGGAGAGTAATAGAGAAAAAGACTGTGGGGATACTGTCCCCACCGCCCCTGCAAGGGGCTTAGCCCTTGCCCCTTCTGCAACCGCGCAATACGCGCGGTTGGACAATAGTGTTTGGGGTCAAGCCTTTTTCAAAGGGCTTGTGGTGGCATTAGGGGTAGCACCCCCGAGGTTTGAATAAAAAAGAAAGGCAGAGGTTGGACATGGCTTTTGTAGATTTGTTCATCAGTACGCTGACGCAGGGCTTTATTTACGCCCTGCTTTCCTACGGCGTATATATCACATATAAAATTCTGGATTTCCCAGACCTGACAGTAGACGGCAGTTTCCCGCTCGGCGCGGCGATTACGGCGGTGCTTCTGGTAAACGGTGTGAACCCGTATCTTGCAATGCTTGCGTCGATTGCAGCAGGCGCAATTGCAGGGCTTGCAACAGGCGTAATCCATGTAAAGCTGGGAGTGCGCGACCTTCTGGCGGGCATCATCACCATGACCGCCCTGTTTTCCATCAATTTGCAGATTGCAGGGTCTAACCTGGCGGTTGAACGCGCGATTGATACGGTGTTTACCACAGGCCCCGCGTCTGTTTTGGGCGGGCTTTCTCTGATGTACCGGAAGTTTATTATTTCGCTTATCATTGCCCTGCTGTTCAAGCTGATCCTGGACTGGTATCTGCGGACGAAAAGCGGCCTGCTCCTGCGTGCGGTAGGCGATAACTGTACGCTGGTTACAACACTTGCGAAGGACAAGGGTACCGTAAAAATCATCGGGCTTGTGATTGCAAACGCGCTTGTTGCTCTTTCCGGCAGTATCGTCTGTCAGGAACAGCGTGCGTTTTCCAGTACGATGGGTACGGGACAGGTTGTATTCGGCCTTGCGACGGTTATTGTCGGAACGACGCTGTTCCGCAAGATGAGTTTTGTAAAGGGGACGACAGCGGTGCTGGTGGGCAGTGTGTTCTATAAAATCTGTATCCAGATCGCCATCAGCCTTGGACTTCCGGCAAACCTGCTGAAACTGGCAACGGCGGTACTGTTCCTGGTTGTGCTGGTTGTGGGTAACAGGCAGAAAGGCGGTGCGGAGCATGCTTGAACTGAAGGACATTTCAAAGATCTATAATCCCGGCACAGTGACAGAAATGTGTCTGTTTGATAAATTCAACCTCAGGGTGGACGAGGGGGAATTTGTAGCAATCGTTGGGAGCAACGGCAGCGGCAAAACCTCCATGCTGAATATCATCTGCGGGAGCATCCCCATCGAAGGCGGAGAGGTGCTGATTGGCGGGAAGAATATTGCAAAGATGAAGGATTATCAACGCTACCGCACCATTGGGCGCGTTTATCAGGACCCTTCTATGGGCACCTGCCCGAATCTGACGATGCTGGAAAATATGTCCCTCGCGGACCATAAAGGCGGCATATTTGGGCTGAGCCGTGGCATAAATAAGGCGCGGGAGAACTATTATAAGGAGCAGCTTTCCATCCTTGGGCTTGGGCTGGAGGATAAAATGCATGTGAAGCTGGGTTCGCTTTCCGGCGGACAGAGGCAGGCGGCGGCTCTGATTATGTCTACCCTTACGCCAATCGAATTTCTGATTCTGGACGAACATACTGCCGCACTTGACCCGAAAACAGCGGAAACCATTATGATGCTGACGGAAAAGGTCGTGCGGGAAAAGAAGCTGACGGCGATGATGGTAACGCATAATCTGCGCTATGCGGCGGAGTACGGCACGCGGCTTATTATGATGGATAAGGGCGGCATCGTGCTGGATAAGACGGGGGAAGATAAGAAGTGCGTGAGGGTGGAGGACATCCTCGAGATCTTCACGGAAATCAGTATTGAATGTGGGAATTAAAGCTGAAAAAAGGCAGGCACTGATGGAAATATCCAGACAGTGCCTGCCTTTTTATATACTATTTTCGGTTTGGCCTGCGCTTGAGGGCAAGCAGTTTGATAAAATCTTCAAACAGAGAAAAATCCTCCGGCTGGAACATGACCCATTTCCCATCGTGATAAGTTGCCGCATCGTCATAATATTTTTGTATGCTTTCGGGGTATTCATTCCTGACGGCTTCAAATTTCTCCCGCTCCGCTTTCCCGAAAATCACAAGAAAACCAATACAGTTTTCCCTTGCGTAAAGAGCGCACAGCGTTTTGCCGCCACGGCGGTATTTGTATTCATAGACCCATGCCTTGCCGCCGCTGCCCCAAAGGCGTTCCATATCATATTTCTCGTCAATGGCGGTGCAAAGGCCGTTCCAGACAGCGGACAGGGGAGCGCCAAGCAGGGCTTTTAATTCTTCGGCTCTGGGTGTATTTTCAGGCATTTCGGCATAGCTCCTTTCTAATGTTATTCTATGCTGACTGTAATGTCTGCCGAACGGTTATTGGGGCGAAAGTTATTGGAAATAATCGTATCCATACAATTTGCTGGGCTGGGGTGTTTCTCCATATTTCGCTTCAATCAGCTGGGAAACCGTTACAAGCTGATAGCCTTCCTCCAGCAGATAGGGCACCAGCTGGGCTGTGGCTTCTGCGCTGGATTCATAAATCCCGTGCATGAGTATGACTTTCCCGTCAAGGTTTCCGGCTTTTTTGACAGCCGCCATAACAGAAGCGGCATTCCGGCTTTTCCAGTCCAAAGTATCCACAGACCACAGCACAAGCGGCATGGGAATCTGCCCGTTTACACGCTGGTTCGTGTTTCCATAAGGCGGGCGGAACAACGTGGGTTCCTGCCCGATGGCACTCTGGAAAGCACGTGACACAGCCTTGACGTCGTTAGAGATTTCCGCGTTGGACAGCTTTTTGAAATCCTTATGATTGTAGGAATGGCTGCCGACCTCACAGCCCAGCGCGATTTCCCGCTGAACAACGGCGGGGTAGCGTTCCACAAGGCTGCCTAAATCGAAAAACGTTGCGACAGCATTATATTGTTCCAAAGTATCCAGAATTGCCCCTGTATTTCTGGGATTCGGCCCATCATCAAATGTCAGGGCGACCATCGGCTTTTCGGCATCGAATCCGGCTATATCTGGTGCAGCCTGAGGAGGCGCGGCTTTTGCACGCATATCCTCATAGGGAATTGTCAGACGCACAAGCCCATAGCTGCCGGGAAACAGTAGGTAGGGTTCGAAATAGAACAGCACACCGTCATCGGTCAGGGCAAAACGATCAAATGTACTGCTGTCTGAAGCAAGTGTTTTTTTGTAATCCCCAAACAACCCCTTTTTGTACGGCTCCGTTTCCAGAAAATATTTCTGCGTGTAGGCGGAGGCGTTTTCCCTGAAACGTTCCCACATCAAATCTTCAGGCTTTTGCGCAGTACCTGCTGCGAGGTCATAATGGAGGATATACAGCTGCGTCACAGGAGCGGCGTCTGCCGGTTCCTCCCGCTCGAACAATACAAGGCTCAGATTGCCGTCCTCCGTAAGATAGGTTTCATAGCGCAGGAACAGCGCCGTATCTGCGGAGGGTTTGCCGCTTTCGGGTAAATTTTCCGGCAGAAGGTATTTTTTGTCAAACGCAACGCGGCGTTCTGCCACAGCCTGCGCAATCATATCGTCAACACTTTGATAGCCTGTTTTTGGGTATTGCAGACCATAGGAAAACGGCGCGGCATACTCTACAACAGAAACAGGTTCCCCGATTTGCTGTGGTTTTTTTGATTCTGACCAGTAGGCGGCAGCGCGGGTATTCAATTCCTGTGTTTTTTTCAGTTTGACAGTAATCAGTGCGCTGGAACTATTTGCACCGGGAGCGCAGCCGTTCAGACCCATTAGCAGTACAAGGCTCAGAAAAAGGGCGAAAAAATTTCTTAATTTCATTTCAAATCCTCCTTTGTGCTGTTTTTCTCATAGGAGGGGTGGAGATAACGCCCCCGTTTTTCCGTTTTTTTGCCATATTGTATAGAAGCGGTCGGGCAATGGTTCAGACATGCCAGACACATGCTGCAGCGGGATTCCGTCCAGACAGGACGTTCACCTGCCATGGAAATACAGTTATCCGTGCAGACCGATTCGCAGAGCCCACAGCCGATGCAGCCTTTAGTGACATAAAACGGCTTTGTACGTGTGGCAAAATGACAAAAGCATGGATTTACAACAGATGTCAGGAATTTTGCAGCCTTGCCGCGCTTGACGCGGAAGAATTTTTTTCGTTCCAGATTTATGGCCCGCAGAATCAGCTGGAGGATTTCTTTGGCATGCAGCAGCTTTTCCTGCTGTACTTTTTTGGGCTCAACGTCAAAGCCCGCGACGTAATTATCCGGCATGAGCAGGGAAAAGCCGCTGTCCAGCGAAAGCCCATTGTTTTCCAAAGCGGATTCCAGTACGGACATGGTTTCGCCGGCAGAGCCGCCGCAGGTGCAGACGGCAAAGGTGTACGGGTCCTGGGGGAAACAAAGCTCCAGCTTTTTGATAAAATCGGTTACGATTCTGGGTGGGGCCCATGCATAGACCGGAAAAACGAAGCCGAGCTTTTCGCCGCACTTCAATGTGTATGCAAAAGCATTTTGTGAAATGGCTTCGGCGATGTTTGTAAGCGGTTCGCCCAGCCCAGCCGCAAGTGTTTTTGCCGCCGCGTAAGAATTACCTGTTCCGCTGAAATAAAATATCATGAAAATTCCCCTTCCTTTAGTGGCGAATAAATGTCGAAATTTGTTACTTCTATCATACCATATTTTCTGGACAAAGTTATGAAAAAAATCTTAAATTTTTTACAAAATTTTTCTTTCTATGGATTATATTTCGTTTTCGGCGGGATATATGAAAATTTGTATCATTTTTGCAAATGAATTTATTTTGTGGAAAACTGGCGGATAAAGTTATTGGTATATCAAAAAATGATATGCTATAATAGAACCGGTAAAAACAATCAGAGGGGAGGTGCCGGAATGCGGAAAAAAACGTATGAGCTGATGCATAAGGACAGACGCGTCGCGAGAATAGATGAGGCGGGGCATTGCAGAATATTTTTCAGGTCTTTTATGCCATATAATCTCTATCTGGAAGAAAGTGAAGAAATGGATTCACTGGTTAATAATATCACAAATTTTAACTTTTGGTGCGCCACAAGGGTTCTGACGTTGGACAGAAAATATGCAAAAGAAATATTGAACAGCATCGGCGTGGCGCAGGCGGTAACGGACAGGCAACGGGCGAAGATCGCGCTGTCCTATCGCTGCACATCGCTGACAGATGTGTTCTGGGTCAGGGAAAAAGGAGAAAAAACCTGTTTTTCGGATATTAACCTTTACGAGAACCACCTCAGCAATACGTTTATTGATATTGCTCTGAGAGGAAAGCAATATACTGTGCAAAACGAATATCTTGCAAGGGACTTGTCCACAAACGGCTGCTTTCCAAAGGCGTGGCAGAGATTCGGAAACGGGTTCAGGCTGTTAAAGGATGGGGACGCGGAGGCTGTGGAGCGGGAGCTGCTTGCAAGCCGGATATGCAGGTGCTTTGACGTTTCTCAGGTTTTGTACGAAGAGGATTACTTTGACGGGGAAAAGGTCACAGTCAGTGACAACATTACGTCAAAGGAATATTCTATTGTGCCGATGGAGGCGTTTATTATTCATTCCGAGAATTACGGCAGGGATACAAAGCAGTATATTCTCAGGCTGGACAGGCATAACTACTATATGATGAACATTGTGGATTATCTGGTCGGGAATACAGACAGGCACTGGGGGAACTGGGGCGTTCTGGTCGATAATGCAAACAATAAAGCGAGAAGGCTGCATAAGCTGATGGATTTTAATCAGGCGTTTCACGCTTATGAGGATTTGGAGGGCGCGAACTGTCAGACGCTGTTCCGCCGCGGTATGACGCAGAAAGCGGCGGCGGTTCAGGCGGTGGAAAGAATCGGGCTGAACCAGCTCAAAGAGGTGGAAAAAGATTTGTTTCAGAATCTGCCGGAATATTATGACATGTTCGTCCGGCGGCTGGAACTGCTGAGAGCAGTAAGCGGTTGAAAGTGCGGCATATCAGCGCATTTTTCTATGGTTTTGCGGGTGCGTATCTGACGCGGCAAGGGATTTAGAACTTATCTGTAAATAAGATTGCACAGTCAGATTTTTTGGCAGGCAAGGAGCTTTTTTGCAGGCGTACCGGGTGGTACGGCAGGGAAAAGCGGCAAAGACTGCCGGAAAAGATGAAGCAGGATGTGCGTAAATAATTTACGGACAGGTTTTTAATATGTCAAAAAAGTGCAGACAGATCATATAAAACTGGCAGCCTAGATTGCCTATTGTAAAAGTCTGCACTTTATTCCTGAAGCGTGAACCGCGCCTTTAAGAGCTGATTTCAAAAATTTACTTTATACGCTGTGAATACCATTCCAATGTTTCGTATACGATACTCATATGTTGCTCAACAGTAGTCCTGAGAAGGGCTTCGTCCTTATTTTTCAATGCGTTTAAGATGCTTTTATGCTGCTGGAAGGAGGATTCAAGCTGGGAAAGCGGGCGTTCTGTGAAGCGGTACATATAGAACGCTGTTCCAATACTCCAGTTTGATTCATAGAGCTTCATGATTTGAGCGTTGCCGCAAAGGGAAATATACAACGTATGGAACTTGTTTTCGAGCTCGGCCGCTTCCGAATAGCCAGCTTCCTGCGCAGCTTCAAAAGCTTTTACGACGGTTTCGATTTCCTTCAGGGTGGCAGGGTGGTAATCCACATTTCGGATTGCGAGCTTTACGCAGAAAAGCTCCATCATCTGCCTTGCTTCAATAATATCCCTGATCTGTGAAACGGAGAGTCTGGCAACAGTAGTCCCTTTTCTGGGAGTCGCATCAACCAGCCCAAGGGCGATTAACCGGTTAATGGCGGCAAGGACGGGGGAACGGCTAATTCCCAGTGCGGTAGAAATTTCCTGCGTATTCAATTTTGTCCCCGGAGGATATATTCCGTTCTGTATCCGTTTTTTTATTTCCTCATAAGCAAAATCCTGTAAAGATTCTGATGATTTCATATTTATATCCATTCCTTTCGCTACACTCAGGCACAAAACGTAATGAAAATGGTTTGCCTAAGTGTATATTTTCTTTTTAATTCTTCTTATAGGGAATCCAGTATACTACAAATCACGGGGAGGTGAGCGGGCTGTCCGGCTTGCCGGATGACCGCATATTTATATGTGTAGTCCGCCTTTTCAAGCGCGTAATCTTATCTTTGTATAAACGATCTCGTGTATGGCTTAAGCGTTCAGTCAATGCCGTTTCTCCCTATAATCTTTTGCAAACCTCTTTGGTTCAGAAAGGAACCCCTATGGCTTTAAAAATCGTGTACAAAATCTGCTGTGGCATTGATGGACACAAGACTTTTGTAGTGGCCTGCATTGCCCTGCGAACCAAAAAGGCGTCACCACCTATGAGAGCCACCGTTTTTCAATCTACATGAAGGGTCTGAAAGATTTGTTACAATAGCTTCTCTCTCGGAATTGCAGGGATATCTGTATGGAATCTACCGGTAAATACTGGATTCCTGTTTACAACGTCTTAGAAAACGACTATACGATTGTCCTTGCCCATCCCAAATATGTTAAGGCTATCCGCGGAAGAAAACTGACAAGAAAGATGCCCAATGGATTGCTGACCTGTTTAAGCATAACCTTGCTGCCGGAAAGCAGAGCTTGAAGAACTCATTCTTGTGCCCGCCGCTCCCTATCAGCAGTATTTTCACTGCCATCGGAATCATCTCCGAAATCGGTACCAATATGGAGGCTTTTCCTTCGGCGAAACACTTATGCTCATGGGCTGGCCTTACCCCAGCCAGCAATGAAAGTGCAGGAAAGAAAAAATCTGTCAGGGTATCCAAAGCCGGATACTACATCAAGCCACTGCTCGTGCAGTGTGCCAATGCCGTTGTTGCCAGAAAAAAGCATCCTGAGATTCGTAACCGCTATCTCCGTATCAAAAAGCGCCTTGGTTACAGGAAAGCAATCATTGCCATTGCAAGAATGTTTCTGACCGCATTGTACCATATGCTTAAGAGCAGTGAAAACTATAACGCGGAACTTTACCGGAAATCAGATCTGCCGCCTATTGACCATGGGATTACCATAGAACAGGCTCTCATCATAGCAAGGGATCAAGGGTACAGGATCAAGTCAGCAACTGCATAACCATAACATTCTCAATATACAATTTTTAAAGCTGCCACCGAAAGATGGCTTGTTTGTGTTGCATTTAAGGTAATGGGTAACCTCTAATTCTTATTTTCAATCTTCTTATAAAGTATTGTTTTTTGGAAAATAATACTTTGTGAAATAACTATATTTTATTGTACTTGTTTTATAGGCGGAATGCAACTGATAATATACGAAAAACCTTAAATGGCTTAGGGAATTGAATTTTATAGAGACATTGGTTTCATATGAATACAGAAAATATAGCCATATGATTGGAAAAAATATAGAAATATACATTTCAACCAAAATCTTCTCTTTATACCTCCATCATTTTGTACATTATAGAAAAATAATGACTTAGAGGAATTTAACAAAAATCTATTATTTAACAAAAAAACGAATAAATTTATTGACATATTGCATTTCTGCATATTAAAATAAATTTATAAATACAAAAACAAAAAAATGAATACAAAATATGAATTATAAGAGCAAAAAGGAGGGCTTAAATGGCTATCAATCTAGATTTTACAGGTAAGAAAGTCATCGTAACGGGTGGGGCAAACGGTATTGGCAAGGCGATTGCCGAAGGCGTTGTGAAAGCCGGAGGGTTTGTGATTATCGCTGACCTGAACGAAACGGCTGCTGAGAAGGTCAGGGCGGAACTTGGTGAGGAAAACGCTGCGGTTTATAAAGTAGACTTGGGAAATTCTTCTGAAATCAGAGAGGTATTTAGTCGGATCTTGGAAGAACAAGGGCAGATCCATGTTCTGGTAAACAATGCTGGAATAGTAAGTACTGTTCCGTTTGAGGAAATATCCCAGGAGGAATGGGACAGGATTGTTGCAATAAACCTGACGGGAGTATATGCGGCACTTCAAGTTGTTTATCCGGCGATGAAGGAAGCAGGATATGGGCGCATTGTAAATACGGCTTCTGTTGCAGGTAAGATTGGCGGCGGACTGTTGGGAACGAGCGCGTATGCGGCAACGAAATCCGGTGTGATAGGTTTGAGCAAGGCAATCGCGAAAGAAGGTGCGAAATATGGTATCGCGTGTAATGCAGTCTGCCCAAGCCTGACAAAAACATCTATGACGGCTAATATGGGAGAAGAAAAATACAAACGGATCGTATCTGGTATTCCTATGGGACGCCCTGCGGATCCGAGCGAGGTCGCAAATGTGATTTTGTTTTACGCATCGGATTTAGCAAGCTTTGTAACGGGGGAAGTTGCTGATGTTGATGGTGGTATAACGATGGACTAATTCCCCGCGGAGTGAAGAAATAGTTTAAGGATAAAATACATATTTCAAAGAGGAAAGGGAGGAACTAACATGAAAAAGTTTTTTACGATGGCGATGGCAATGACGTTGACCATGGGTATGCTGTCAGGCTGTGGTGGGGCAAAGGACGGCGGAGATGGGGCGGATGGAGCCGCTTCATACACATGGAAGATGGCACTGAACTCAACGGAAGGTGATAACGCTTACGATACAGGTGCAGCGTTCAAAGAAAAAATTGAAGAATTGACAAACGGACAGGTTACGGTCGAACTGTACGGCGGCGCAAGCCTTGGCAGCACCTCTGAGGTTTTGGAAGGCATGAGCTATGGCGTAGCAGATGTAATGGTCGAATCCGTTGGCACATTGGCAACCTTTACACCGGTTGCAAATATTGAGGCGGCACCTTTCCTGATCAATGACTATGACCATTTTATGGCGGTATGGCAGGGTGATGTAGGCAGGGAGCTGAAAGAAGCAGTTGGCGATGCGGCAGGATTCAAGCTGTTTGGCGGCACTTTCCGTGGCCCAAGGATTGTAACGGCGACAAAGGCGATGACAACCATAGATGATTTCAAGGGCTTTAAGCTGAGGGCGCCGAACCTTGAGATGTATCTGGAAACATGGAACTGGATGAAGGCGGCACCGACTCCTTTGGCTATGAACGAGGTATATACAGCTTTGCAGCAGCATACGGTCGACGGGCAGGAAAACCCCATGGTTGACTCGCTGAATTATGCGTTTGACGAAGTATGTAAATACTGGATCAAGACAGACCATGTATTCGGCGCAAATGTTGTAATTATGGATGCAGATTATTTTGCGGGGCTGCCTGAGGATATCCAGAAAGCGGTAGAAGAAGCTGCGGATTATGCGGCGCAGAAGGTCAGCGCGGAGCAGCTGATAAAAATTGAAGAAGCAGAGGCCAGGTTGCTTGAAAAAGGTTGCGAGATTATAGAAATTGACCATGCAGCGTTTGCATCCTATTATGATAACTTTATTGAGGAAAAATTTCCTGACCTGAAGGATTGGGCGGATAAGATTAAAGCGGCAGCTCCTCAAAACTAAAGCGGGATACTGCTTTATGAGGTTGATTTTGCGGAAGGCAAGACCTGCCATGCAAAAATATGGCAGGTCTCTTTCAGCATTATGATTTTGTGAGGTTATAGGAGAGGTGATGAAATGTTAGCGATTTATTCAAAATTTTTAGATAAGCTGGAAACGCTTGAAAAAATCCTGCTTGCTGCCAGCTCCGCAGCTATGGTTGTCATTATTGTATATCAGGTTATTTTGCGGTATTGCTTTAATGCTTCCAATTCATGGAGTGAAGAACTGGCAAGGTACTTGTTCATTTATGATGTTATGTTAGCGGCTTCAATCGCAATCCGCAAAAACAGCCATTTGCAGGTAGATTTTTTGATAAACCTGTTGAAGCCAAAGCAGAAGGCGGCTTTTACTTCTGTTGCGACGGTTCTGGGGATTGTTTTCCTTGGATTCCTCTTTTCCTACTCTCTCACACTCTGCACGGCAGCGGGTGCGAATATTTCACCTGGCATCAAGGTTTCTATGGCGGTGCCGTATGCGAGTATGCCGATTGGCGTGGTGCTGATGATTTTAACGTCAATAGAAGTTGTTTTGAAAAATCTGGCTTTTCTGTACAAGGGAATAGATAAGGAGGCGGGATCTGTATGAATGCAGGATTGATTGTAATTTTATTGCTGCTGGTGCTTTCGGTTTTGGGAATCCCAATCTATCTTGCCCTTGGAATAGGCACACTGGTAGCGTTAAATGTTGCGGGAATGCCTTTTATTGTGCTTCCGCAGAAGCTTTTTGCAGGCATGAATTCCAGTTCCCTTTTGGCAATCCCGTTTTTCATTCTGGCAGGGAATATTATGTCCCGCAGTATTACGAATAAGCTGATTGACATTTCTAATTCCCTGATTGGATGGATCAAGGGCAGCTTAGCGGTTGTGACAGTATTGGCGTCTACGCTTTTCGGGGCAATCTCCGGTTCTGGTGTGGCAACGGCATCCGCTGTCGGCGGCATCACTGTGCCGGCAATGAAGGAGGAGGGATATTCTTCCCATTTTGCCGCAGCTATTTCCGGTATATCCTCCATCCTTGGGCCAATCATCCCACCTTCTGTTACGCTGATTGTTTACGCAAGTATCACGGATATTTCCGTTTCCAAGCTGTTTATTGGTTCGGTACTCCCGGGTATTTTGATGGCGGGCGGTTTGGTGGTATATGTCCTCTTTTATGGGAAGAAAAATGATTTGCCGGCACATCCCAGACAGTCTGTTAAGCAGATTGCGATAACATTCAAGGATGGCATTTGGGCACTGCTGATGCCCGTTATCATTCTTGGCGGTATTTTCGGGGGGATTTTTACCCCGACCGAATCGGCGGCGGTGGCGGTGGCGTATGCATTATTGATCAGCTTTTTGGTTTATAAAGATATGTCCTTTAGGGATTTATACGGCGTATTGATTGACAGCTGCATTGGTACGGCTACGATTATGGTGCTGGTGGGCATTTCAAAAGCCTCCAGCTATGTTGTGACAACTTCAGGGCTACCGCATCAGGTATTGGCACTATTCAGTTCAGTGACGGAAAGCAAAGTGATCGTATTGCTTCTGCTGAATCTCCTGTTCCTGGTAATAGGCATGTTGATGGAGGCAAATGCGGCGATCATCATGATGACGCCAATCCTTCTGCCGTTGCTGAATGCGTTTGGCATTGATACATTGCAGTTTGGTATAATCATGAGCTTTAACCTTTGCCTTGGGTTAGTTACTCCGCCTGTTGGCATCTGCCTGCTGATGACGAACCAGATTGCGGATGCGAGTTTTGTGAAAACGTTGAAGGCGGTCATGCCTATGCTTTTGATTGGTGTTATCGTACTGCTGTTGGTAACATATATCCCTCAGGTAACAACCTTCCTTCCTGCGTTTATCCAATAAGAATGTTTTCGAGCGGAAGTAAAAATTGAGGAGTAGGAAGGCCTGTCTATATATGTATATAAAAACAATATTTTGTATATTTATAATAAATGTCTGGCGAAAGCGGGTCAGGCACAGGAAACAGGAGGTACACGAAGTCCTTTTACATGTACATATGAGTATGAGCGACCAGCATGGCGTCGGGCATGGCGGACATTTGGTCGAGGGTAGAAAGGTACTCCTGACAACGGATATGGTGACCCGTCCCCGCCGGCATAGACACCAAAACGAACATGCAGATGCGGGTATGGCATTGAATATTTATACCCACATGTCCGGCGAGATTGCAATGTGTGGAATGAAAAAAGTATTGTCTGATCCAGTTAAAAGAGATGTTGGTAATGCGATTTGATTTACACCATTTACACTCTAATTTATACTATAATAAGCTAAATTCTGCTTATTCCGACATTGACTGTATATAGAAAAAATCCAGGAAAATCAATGTCCTGAGGAAAAATTTTAATATTTATAAAATATTAAGAAACGCTGAAAGAAAACCTAAAATCCGTTTGATATAGTATAGTCAAAGATATGAAGGAAATGATATATAAAATTCGAAATGGAGGGTCTTACTATGACAAACAGAAAAAACGGGTTTTGGACATTTGTGTTTTCACTCTGCCCTGGTGCGGGAGAGATGTACATGGGGCTTTATAAGCAGGGCATCAGCCTGATGGTGTTGTTTTGGGGGCTGGGTATAATCTGCGGCTGGGCACATCTGGAACTGCTTTGGTTCTTAGAGCCGGTCATCTGGTTTTACAGCTTTTTCCATGTGCATAACCTTCGGGGAATGCCGGACGAGGAATTCTGCTGCATTGAGGACAGATTTCTCTGGGAGGACTATATCGAAACAGACAGGAACTGGAAATTTACGGAAAAGAATAAACGCATGTTTGCATCTGTGCTGATTATCTTTGGCATCTATGTTCTGTTTCAGGGGCTGTTCCATGGTCTGCTTTGGTACCTGCCGGACTTCATCTGGAGGGCATTTGATGCAGCGGAACGTATCATTCCCCGTCTGCTGGTCGGCATCGGCGTGATTTATGCCGGCGTAAAGATGCTGAAAAAAGAAAGGGACACACCCAACGAGGGCGGACAGAAAGCGGAAATATAAGACTGACGAAAGCGGGTTCTGAGAGGCCCGCTTTTTTGATTTCCGCAGGGGAAATTTTTCCTGCCTTTCGCTGCATTTTATGATATACTGTTACGAGAAAAAGAAAACGGAGGACGGAGCAATGACAGAAAAATTATATTATCAGGATGCATATGAAACGGCATTTCGTGCAAAGGTGCTGGATTGCCAGAAGGAAAAAGAACATTTTCTTGTTACGCTTGACAGGACGTATTTTTACCCTGAGGGAGGCGGACAGCCCGCTGACCATGGGACGCTGGGCGGCGCGGCAGTGCTGGACGTACATGAAAAGGACGGCGTAATACTGCATACGACGGACAAGCCGCTTGAAACGGGGACGGAAGTGGAAGGCAGTCTGGACTGGGAACGCAGGTTCGACCTCATGCAGAACCATTCCGGCGAGCATATCCTTTCCGGTATTATCTGCGGCAGATACAACTGTGACAATGTAGGTTTCCACATGGGAAAAGAAACGGTTACGATTGATTTTAATACAAAAATACCGCCCGAGGAAGTTGCGGGGCTGGAAGAAAAGGCAAACGTGGCTATCTGGCGGAATACGCCCTTTGCAACGCAGTATCCTTCTAAAGAGGAACTTGCGGCAATGGACTACCGCAGTAAAAAGGAACTGGACGGGCAGGTGCGCATTGTGCAGGCAGGGGAGTATGACTGCTGCGCCTGCTGTGGTACGCATGTGCGGCTTGCAGGGGAAATCGGGCAAATCAAAATCATCAGCATGCAGAATTATAAGGGCGGGACGCGTTTGGAGGTTGTCTGCGGGAAACGTGCGCTGGAGGATTACCGTAAAAAAGCCGATGCGGCGGAGTATGCCGGACAACAGCTTTCTGTGCCGGCGGAACAGGCAGGGAAAGCGGTTGAAAATCTGCTTGCGGAGAAAAACAGCCTGATACAGGCGTTTAATCAGCTGAAATGGACGTATTTTACGGAAAAGGCGGCACAGCTGCCCGAAGGGACGGAGAATGCTGCATTTTTTGCCGATGGGCTGAACAGCAAGGATTTGACGCATTTCGCAGATACGCTCCTGAAACAGGCGGGGAAACGCGCCGCTGTGTTTTCGAAGAAAGAAGGCGAAGCAGCGTTTGCTTTTGTACTGCTGAGCAAGGAGAAAGATGCAAGGGAGCTGACGGAGGAAATGCGCGCGCTGTTTGACTGCAAGGGCGGCGGTAAGCCCGACGCTGTGCAGGGCAAGGTAACAGCGGAAAAGGCGGAGCTGGCGGCGTTTTTTGAAGGAAAAGGCTTTCGGACAGAAGGATAAAACAAGGCGGCTGGGATTCAGGTTTTCGGCTTATTATGCTGAAAACCTGAATTAAACAGACTGCATAAGAAAACCGGCCGCAGAAGCGGTCGGTATTTTCCACATTATAAATATGACTTTGTCCTGCGCATATCTGTCACAAGGTACGGATTGTATGCCTGCATCAGGCTGCACAGAGTGCGCGCGTCACATGCGCCGCTTTTGACTGCCTCCAATTCCTGTTCCGTAATCCCCACAAGCTGTATAAATTCGGTCTTCCCGTATAGGGTGTTCAGTGTCCGCGCTTCTGTATCCGGCACTGTGAGCAGGGCGGTGATTGCGGAATCTTCTTCGATATGCAGGGATTTTCCATTGCCCGCGATATATTGATATGGCTCAAAAAAACGTTTCGTTGTATAAGTGTACCGCGCCAGATTGGACAGCATATCCATTGCCCAAAGGCAGTGTTCTGCATCCTGCTCCTTCAGTTTGAATGTCATTTCATAGCCCCATTTGTTCCATTCTCCGCCAAAGGCATCTGCTTCCGCATAAAGTTCTGTCATGCCAAATGTCACGATGTGCAGAAAGCCTTTTGGCGACTGGTAGACGGAATATCCGTCTAAAAATTCATTGCCGCCCAGTATTGCCCTTGCGGTCATCAGGGTAGCGTAATGCTTTGGTTCCTGATGCGGATAAAGCCTTGCAAACTCCTGTTCAATCGCTTCCCAGCCGGGAGCCCATTCCGTATCTTCCTTCATTCGTTTCAGAAATTCTTCTTTTGTCATGGTATGGTTTCCTTTTTCAGATGAAGATAATATCATGTTTTGCCGCTTTTTTCCAGAAGGGTGATTTCTTTTTCGTAATTGATGGCATCGCTCTTTACGGCTTCGGGAATCTCAATATCCTCCACATCGCCCAGCTGTGTGATTTCCGAGGAAATCAAATATTTTTCCACAGTCACGCCATTATCCAGCACGCCGCCGTTCAGCTCTTTCAGAACGTTGTTTGTCACGCTTTCCAACGCATTGGCAAAGTCGATTTTATAAGATATGGGCTGTCCTGTTTTCCAGTCGAAACAAAATTCTGCCGTAAGTGCGCCGATATCCTGAAAATATATTTCCGAAAGGCCGGACATTCCCGCAAGCTGGAAATATTTCCCTTTTTCTTCCACAGCATAAACCTTTTCCGAAGGAATTTCCGCCGTAACCGTTACGATATTGCCTTCGGTGTCTTCCATCTGCCAGTCCTTTGCGGCAGAAAGCAGGGAAACCATGTTATCGGCGGTATTATAGATACGGATGTGGTTCATGGCGTCCTCAGGAGAAAGAGTCATTTCCGTCCATTGCTTGTCATAGTTCATGTAAAGGTTGACAGCATCGTCCTTTTCTTCCAGATAAATGTTTGACGCCTGAGATGCATCGCCAAAATCATGCTGGATATCTACCCGCGCCTGCAAAGGCTCCCGCTGTATAGTTACTTTTGCGCCTGTGGAAATCTCGCCGCTTCCGTCCATGGAAATTTCAGCTGTAAAATTCGCTTCAAAGCTCTCTGCACTCTGTAAAGCGTCCGCCGCAGCCTGCACATATTCCTCCGCAGTCTTTGTCTGCGCACCTGCGATATTCGTGTTGCCAGCCGTTCCGCCGCAGCCCGGCAGGGCAATGGCTCCTGCAAGTGCTGCTCCAAGCATCCACCGCATGTTTATTTTTTTCATAACATTCCTCCTTGCCGCCGGAATACACAGCCGACTTTCTTAGATTTTAGCGGAAAATTTCCATATTTTCAAGGGCGTTGCGTTATCTTTCATAAAAAACTAATAAATTTGTAAGAAAATTTTCAAACCTTCTGATTTTACTGGATTTTCTGCACACTTACGAGACGATTTTGGTTGATTTACACCACATTTACACCAATTTATGCCAATGGGAATAAAGAGCCTTAATGTGATGATTTTTCTAGTTAAATAATTTGATGTGTTTCAGTAGAAAAGTTATTAGTGAGAGAAAAGTACCTTGATGAGAAGCGGGGTATTTTTATGCGTTAAAATTTATAATCATATGTGTTGAAAAATTTTGTTTTTTGTCTTAGACTGATAATAATACTATTTGGAGGTACTGATGATATGAGAGGAATCCGCAAGAACAAAAGTCCTAAAACGATTGCAGAACGCTTAGATGAGAACATCAAGAAAATTGCAGAAACAGAACAACTCTTAAAAGAATTAAAGGCTGAGAGGAAGAAACTTGAGGAAGCAAAAAAGAATGAGGAAGTTGAAGGACTCCTTACATTGATTCATGAAAAAGGGATGACGATTGAAGATGCTAAGAATTGTATCGGACGGTTATCAAATGACAAAATGGAATAAATACCTTTTCACAAAGAACCATTACATTTATGTGTGATGGCTTTCTATCATATTTTTTATTAATAGCATAGTAACTGTAACTAAATACCAATATGAATTGTAAAACTACTTTATGTACTTTTTGGGAGGGGCTACTATGGACAATGGTTTGATTGAGTTATTAAAAATATATTATGATGAATTTAAGTTTCGACAGGAGACTGTATGGAAAAGACGTATTCAGTTTTTTGTGATTATTTTTTTTATATCAACATTTCCAACTGCATCAAAAGTAATTTCACCAGACAAAGATTATTTACCTGATATTAACTATATACTATTCCCAGTTATAGGTATTATTTTAACGTTATTTTTTGCTTGGTATTCATTGGCAGAAGCGGTGCGCATTAAGAGTGTCGATTCTATTATTAAAAAAATAATTGACGATCATTATTTCTGTTATTCAAAAAATCATCCAGACAACGAATTAAAATCCCTTTTTTGTGATAATGATCAACAAAAAGCACATCCGATTTTTGTAGTACGAATGACTACGGTAATTACAATAATTTTTGCTTTAATAGAGTTATGTGTTTCTATATTGATGCTATGGATAATTTTGAATGATAAACTGTAACAAATGTAAAAAAATAGGGATGCTCGAAAGCATCCCTATAAATTTCGCTAATTTTTAAAACAACTCAAATTTTAGTTAAATAATAAGACAAAATTTGAGTTGTTTCACACAGAATTTTAGTTATTTATTATTTATTTTGCTTAATAACAGAAAAAGCTCACTTCTTCCCGCTTTCCAACACTGGAATCCTCCCCATACTCGATACCTTCATTCCTAGAATATCAGCAATATCCCTGGTTTTAATAAACGTAGTCCCATCTTTCCGAATCATATCAACACTATATTCTGTATCATTTACAACAATCATATCTCTTTCTACCATTTCGTCCTCCTCATACTCGAAAAAATCATGGACAAGCAGCCAATGTGTGAACTTATTCTGGCTCAATGGCACTTCCCGCACACCATATGCTGATCCATCTGCTGCGATATAGCAAGGGACTCCATTCTTCAAACCACTGTAAACGCCAATGTGTCCTTTACACCAGACCAAAGCCCCCATAGGAGCCTCTGAGATGCTTTGTATCGGCTTTTTCACATCAGCATGACTATTCCACTGACTAGAGCCTAAAACAACACCACAAGCCCAAGAGAGCAGTCCTGAGCAGTCCACACAAACCTTTCCGATTTTTTTCTTATCGCTGTCCCAAACCAAGGAACCATATTGTTTTTTCAGCCAGTCATATTTTTCTTTTGTTAAAACCTCACCCTTTGCACCATAAACATAAGGTGTTCCAATTTTAGACCTTGCAAATGCCACTAATTCTTTGCCTGTCATTTTCTTTGACAATTTGTCACCTCATTTCGTAAAAAAATCCCTACCCGATGAAGGGCAGGGAAGTATAAGGTTAAAGTAAACCGTTTTCCAACAGTTGCTTTGTGTATGTATCAATTGCCCTTTCTGAAATTTCTTCATTTTTCATATTGATTGCTGTTTCAATTCGGTCAAGCTGGGTGAGTTCAGGAGTGATAGGTTCTTCTATTTCTGCTTTTGCTAGCTGCAACCATTGACCATCAACGTACTTCTTACCAATCAAGTCTGAATCTAGGTTTTCGATACGAACTAAATTCTGTTCAGATTTTTCGCCAGCAAGATCGGATACACCAAGGCAAATATTATTTTCATCAATTTGTGCGTAAATATAGGACATAAACATACACCTCCAATTTTAATAAAATTCAATTACTTGCCAATATATAGGAATATTTCCTGGTTGAACTGCGCTACCCATCTGAGAGACAGGACTAAAAGTAATAGTGGTAGAATTAGATAATTGGCAAGCACTACTGGAGGCATAATTGTAACTATAATTTCCTGAAGAATAATAGGCGTACATGCCGATACCGCCAGTACATACTACAATACTTTTATTGACATTAACAGAACTAATAGTGACTGTATTAGAGTTTCTTGAATTAAAAACACCCCTCTGTACACTCTTTACCACACTATTCCCGCTATTCATTAAATTCTTCACATTAGTGTTCACAGTAGAAAGCGTGGAAGACATGCTTGAAACGGTACTTTTTACAGAGGAAACATTTGAATTGATGGTGTTTATGCTCGAAACATTTGAGCTGATAGAATTAGATATTGTTTTAATACTATTGACATTCTCATCCAGTGTATCAATCTTTGTACTAATATTTTCTGTTCCAGAACTAATAACCTGTATTTTTTCACTTTGCTCCACAATTTTACTCAATATATTTTTTACCTTACTCAAAATAACTGTATTCCAATCCGAAATCATGCAAACACCTTCTTTCGAAAATACTTACAAAATCCGGCTGGAATAAGTCTTGTTTTTAGGTTAAATTTTCGGGGGGGGGGTGATTTTACTAACAAATAAATACATAGAATTCCTCCTCATTTTTGTATGAAATGAATAGAGCAGGGTGGTTTACCCTGCTCAAATAAAGTTATTTAGTTTTCCTTTTCAGCGGGGGTATTCGCAATTTCAACCCGCAGTTCTGTCACGGCGGCTTTGATATATTTTACAATCAAATCTTCATTAAAAGTAATTCCTCTGCTTTCAAGTTCTTTTTTGACCTGTTCCATAGCATAATCAGCCTTTGTAATTCCAAGTTTTAGAAGGTCTCCTGTGATTTCAAGTTCGTTTGCAGAACGTACAACAATACCTGCAATTTTTGCAATTTCATCAGAGACCTTTAATGCCGCCAGCAGTTTGTTATTTGCCCCAGCGGTTTTCAAACAGGGGATTACAAAAAGCAAAAACACCAAACAAGCCAACTTAATAATTGTTTCTAAAATTATCGTAATATCTGTCATAATTTTCCTCCTTATATATTTCAGTTAAACTCCTGATTATGTTGAAATATTAACACTTTTCATGTATCGTAATCATGCCATCAGCCCCGTCAGTTCCGTATACTGTTCCTCCGTAATGCGCCCGAACAGCAGGTAAGTATCCATCTTGTTTTTCAAATCCTCCCTGTCATAGGTACCCCGTGTAATCTTGTTCTTCAGCAGTGTGTAAATCATGAAAATTCCTCCTCATATTATTTCAAAGTCGTTATAAATTTGCCTCCATCAGGCAGGCAATGTATTCCACATTCAACGCCGTGTCAATGGCAATCTGCTCCTGTTCGGAAAGGGGCGGGGCTGGTTCGGGTGGTATTTCCTCATACTCAATCCGAATCGTCCCATCCGTTTCCAGATAAAAGGCTTTTTCATATCCGGCCCTGTCCTCGCCCATTGCAAAGGAAAAATCAATATCGTGCCATTCAGCAAGGGGATTTTTCGCCATTATCTTTAATGCGCTGGCATGGCTGATTACATAGTTGTTATCAATGATTCTTCGGTTTTCATCCAAATATAACAGCATTTTAACCCGCCTGCCCTTCCTGATATTCTACATAGCCCTTGTATGTTGAAACTTTATCCGCAGCAACAGCAGGGAAATGAATATCTATCTGTGTTATCCAAATGTCCTGTAAAATATTTTCGCGTTCTCCAAAACTTGTTTTAAGTAAAAAGCGGTTACGGGAACCACCGTCAACGGCTATCATATATCTAGCAGTAGAACTGGCAATAGACGCTAACGCTGTGAATGAGCTTTCTCCGTTAATAAAATACGCCGAAGCAAATTGTCCTAAATCTATAGTACCTTCAATGTTTATTGCTCTGAATTTAACCGGACTTTCAAAAGAAAAACTCAATATTTTCACTCCGCTCATAGCGGTTGTCACGGCCTTTTTTGCAGTCTGCTTCCATACCATACTTGTAAAGATTTTTGCATTCTGTTCTTTCAACGTTTCCAGTATCGCATTTTCCTTACCAAACACCGTCCCTGCCATCTGGCTCCCGCCTATGTCTGTTGTTGTACCAATCAGCTTCTGTGTAGAAGACAGCAGATTCTGTATAGAAGAAATGGAGTTTAAAATTTTCTTGATTCTGCCTAAAATTAAATAATTCCAATCCATCATTATGCGGACACCTTCTTTCGAAAATATCCACAATAAATCGTCTGAAGTATGCATTGATTTAGTTCAAATTTTCGGGGGGGGGGTAGTTTTATTTAACAAATATTCCATGAAATACTCCTTTCATTTAGTTCATATTTACCTCGTGTAATTCCTCTGAAATGAAATCATCTCCATATTTTTTCTTCATTTCAGAGAGCCGTTTTATTTTTTCTAACTCAAGCCTTAAATAATCCTCCTGCTTTGCCCTCCACATATAAGCCGCATTTGTAGCCGCAATCATTCCTACAATTGATGTTCCTATGACAGCAACAGGACTTAAATCACATAGCCTGTGCATCTCATAGCAAATAAAAATAATAAAAGCCCACGACAGGGCAAGGCTTGAGTATACTATGAGTTTTGATGTCTGTACTTTTTGTTTTGCAGCCTTTTTTGTGGCATGGGCAGTTTTATTTTTGGCAGCCATTTTACCACCTCGGATTATTCATCTACAACTTCCCAAGTATACATTTCGGGAACAATGATTTCATGTACAAAACTATTGCCGCCATTTTGAGAGTATACTTCAATCAGTTCTGACATTGCCTCTAATTCCATAGAAGAAATGTGTGCGGCGGCATGATGCTGTCTGTATGCCCTGAGAAGCTTGTCTTTCAATTCGGCACGTATACGCTGTTTGCTGCTTTCCTCAGATGCGGCAAATCTCTCATCGGTAAGTTTTTGATTTGCGTCAATTTTCTGGGACATTGATTCAAGTTTTTCTGCCAGATTTGCATTGGCATCAATCAGCTGTTTTTGAATCTGAAAAGACTGCTCCCTGTCATGGATACGATTTTCTTCATACTCTTTTATTCGTTTATGATCATCAATCAGCATTTGAAAAAATTCTTCCCTGCGTTTGCGATGTTCATAAAATTTGTTCCATGTATCAATGAAGAAATCTTTTTTTGAAATGACCCAATTAATGATAAGGAACAGAAGAATACAGCAGAAAATAATAGCTGTGGGGGTGATATTTTCTATTTTGCTGATAATAAATTCAGATAAATCCATTTGTTGTTCACCTCACTGTTTTGTATGATTTTATCGTATTATTGTATAAGTAAAATACTACTATAAAGAAAATAGTATCAGTATCTTATACTGACATTGTTCTAATAACGCCATTATTATAAGCTAAAATTAATGATGTTCCATTAGAACCTATAATGTTCGGGTATTTTGAGTTTACTGTTGGTAAGTTAATAATGGTTTTTGTGCCATTGGCGATTTTATAAACATTGTTAGGCAAACTTGAAGAATTAAAACCATACGCAAATATATCTTTTCCATGAATAAATACATGGTTATAATGAGCAGCTGCGGTAGACACGCCAGAAGAAACACTATCGCTAAATGTTAAACCATTATCATAAGAAATATAGGTAACAGAAGTATAATTGTTAAATGAACGACTGCTCCCATTAAAAGTTGCGCATATGATAGAACCTTGTTTATAAAGACTAAAAAAATTTGCTACAGTACTCGTAAGAGTGTATTTCTTTGTCCAATTTATTAAATCACTGGAAGAATAAATACCGCCCAGTGAATGACTATAAGCGTACCAAATACCATCGGTACTGCTTCCAATTTCATAATCATTAGATGGGATAGAAACAACAGAAAAAGACGTACAGGCAGTGTTTGAAACGTAGTGTGGAGTTGAATAGTTTAAACCGATACATACATAAAATTTAGTACCATTGAACCGTATAAAAGCCCCGCTCATACCGGAACTGATACTAACACCAGTGGGAGATTTCCAAGTAGAACCAGAATCTGTAGTTATGAGAGCATCATTATTACTTCTAATCATAGCTTTAGTGCTGCCACCCAGTAATTGCCTAACGCTAGATTCACCCATAAAAGATTTAATAGTTGTAGTGATGCCATTGACTAAACATACTCCTTTATGACCAGAATATACATTGGGTATAGCTAAACTGCCATTACTAAAATTTACAATCGAGGCATCATTGTCGGCAGGAGAAAAATATTCGGAAAACAAAGACAAATTTGATGGAACAGGTTCAAGGGTACCTACTACGCCTCCAATATTAACACCCTTTTTAATATTTCCTGCAGCCAGATTAGTTACAGGTATTTTTAATCTGCTGTTTGTTGTGTAATGTCCCTCTTGAGAGATTTTACCAGTGATATATCCTGTCGTGCCTGAAACGAATGTACCATTGACTGTCTGCCCTGATTTTTCTGGCATTGTCCCTGTAATCAATTCTTTTCCTACAACAGCAGTTTTGCCCTGCAAGATATCTGCACCTGTTGCTGTGGCTTCTTTAGCGTTTACTCCGCAGATGATTGTTTCGTTAATAATTGGCATTAACCCTCACCCCCAACTAAAACATGAAAGTTGATGTTTATATCGGGCTTTGTGTCAAACGCTGTAAAAGTAATCGTGTTTGCACCTTGTTCTGTTGCTACAATTTTGCAGTTGCCAACAGTATCAATATTTTCCTGTGCAGGTTCAGGAGCTATGAAAACAATATTTGTAGTAGTCACTCCATGAACCTGAACAGTCTGGGAATAGGGGAGAGTGTCAGACCAATTTACTGCAAGCAAAGTAATATCGTGTTTTTTCAATCGTTCTTTTTCTGCTTTGCGCTGTTGAGCAAAGTCATAAACTGTATTCATACAAATTTCCTCCTTAAAGTTGTTTGTATGAATGGTGATTTTTTAGATGATATTGTTTTCGACCAAAGACATTGTGTAGTTGTCGATAATTCTATTTTCAATTTCGGAGTAAGTTTGAGAAAGGTATGTATTTGATTGACTGATTGCTGCTTCGATGCGGTCAAGCTGTGTCGGTTCTGGGATTGGCTCTGGTTCTGGTTCTGGCGGTATGTATTCGGAAAACTCACCTGTTTCTGGTTCATATTCCATTCCTTTCTTGACCGTATCATCGCAAAGCACCGCCGTAACCGGATTCCCTGCTGGGTCTGGCGGCCACCATGGTTCGGTTTCCTGATTCGGCAGTACATCGATTACTTTATTCTGTAAAATCATTGCATACGTCATGCGTTCACCTCCTTACCATTCGATAATGACAACGCCATCGCTGCCATTTCCGCTGCTGCCACCGCCACCATATCCAGGATCAATATTTGTCCCACCTTTATATCCTCCTCCTCTCCCTAAACTTCCTCCGCCGCCATAGCGATTAGCCAAAAAACCTTCTCCTGATTTGATAGTTGTGCCATGACCTCCACCAGCATATCCATCAGTTCCATTTATACCAAAAGGCGATTCATATGCATTACTATCTCCACCAATACCCCCTCTTTGTCCCGGACAAGTAAGCGTTACCAAAGGGGAAATTACGGTGGAACCTCCTATATCTCCTACCCTAATTCCACCTTTTCCAACCGTAATAGTAAGTTTTTGCCCCGGAGTTACAGAGTATGGCTCACGGAACAGCCAATCTCCGCCATCGCCGCCTTTATATCGTTCTCCGTATCCTCCGCCTGCGCAAGCGGTAATCCAAATCTTAGTTACATTCGCCGGAACGGTAAATGTTCCATCGGCGGTAAACTTTCTTACACCTCCAGAAACTGTACTTATTTTGCCATTCAAAGCAGAGATAAGGGCAGAGACACTTGAAGTTCCATCTTTAATGATTTTATCTAATGAAGCAAATGAGCCAGTCCCAATCGTACTGTTTAAGCTGCTCAAATCAACGTCAACAGATAAGTTTTCCATTTTTTCACCAATCATAGAAATATTTTCTTCTATCTGTCCGAGTCCATTTTCCTGCCGCTCGTTGCTTTTCCTCAGTTCTTTTATTTTCCCATTCAAAACATATAAATCAAAATCACCATTCATACCGCAGCACCTCCAATCGAGATACCGCCAAATTCATAGTAATCAGATATGTTTTAGGGGGGGGGGTAATTTTTCTACCTAAAATATAAGTCATATTTTCCTCCTTAGCATATAAAAAACCCTTTCAATCGGGCAATTATTCTTTCGTGATATATCTAAAATCTTCGTTCGTAATTGACTTGCCAATCATGCTTTCCAAACGTTCCAGCGTAATTTTGCCTTTGGAATAAAGCCTTCTCAAACTTTCTACTAACATTGTCATTATACTCTTTCAGCTCCTCTCTGTGTTCTTTACACAATCACTTCTGGCGTGCAGTCATAGCTTCCATCTTCATTTTCTGTAAAAACACGTTTTGTTTTGTATACAATATAAACGCCAGTTTCATCATAAACGGTAAATTCTTCCGTATACCTTCCGTCTGTATCAGAAGTATCCGTCATTACAGACTTAGCAACAGTAACAGCGGGATTGCTGATCAGCTTCGCTTCGCCTGTGTAAATATTGTCATTTTCTTTGTAGTGCGAGGTTACATCATCTCGTTCAAAATAATGGCGGTATATTTTCCGCTGCAAATTTTCTCCAGCGGCATCTAAAACATATGCGGCCTGTATTTCTGGATAAACAGTGCGGTATTCGCCATTCTCGTTTTTTGTTTTCAGTATAACGTGGCCATCTTCCTGCATGTGCAGCCACAGACCACCATCATCTAAATTTACGGGCCTTTCTGTGCTGGTTGTAACCTGCATGGAAATCTGTACACGCTGCCACACAGCATTGTCATCGGACGGCTCCGTCAATGCATTATCTTCCGTGGCATACCAGAGATATCCATCATGGGAAACGATGTCATATTGATGATACTGCTTGTTATTTACCCATGCGCCTTGTGGCGACATGCCAAGCCCAGGTGCGCCGTCAACACCGTCAATACCGGCATCGCCTTTGTCGCCCTTCATGGAAAGCTGCAAATATACAGTTTCGTCAGTAGGCAGTGTACCAGCAGGGACTTCTTCACCGATGACGAGGAAATACTGTTTTACGCCGTCAACGGGATAGCGTACTACGTCAAATTTATTCAAACGGTTCTGCCCGCCTGCTTCGGATGACATTTGACTGTTCCAATCGCCTTTCATGTTTCCAAGGCGGTATATCTTATCCAGAACATTATCGTAAAAATACCGCTGTACGGCAGTCAGTCCATGCTGTAAGCGGAGCAGCTTGTCGGCGTTTATGATAACGTCCATTAAGGAAGGGTGGCTGTTCAGGTACTCAACAGCAGTCACAACCTGCCCAGACGCGATTAGGGACTGATATTGTGCAATCAGCGGCACTTCGCTTGCGGAGGGGTCTCGCCAGCCGTACATTTTATCCATTTGCTCTGGAAAATTACTGTGTGTCAGATCCAGATATGTTTCACTCATTTATTTTCACCTCTTTTCTTATTCAACAACTTCAAAGTTATATAATGGCATGAACTCCGTTAATGTCAGGGTCATAGTTCCTTCGCTTAACGATGTGCTGATGCTGGTAACAACCCAGTCTTTTGTTTCGCCAGTTGCCGCCAGAGTGAACCGGATTTTTTCGTTTCCCTGAAGCCATGGGATGTATACCATTTCCAGCGTAATGGTGTAGCCGATTTTTGCCGCCAGCCATGTTTCATACTCTGCGCGGGTAATGCAGTCGTCTATTGCCTGTATGTCGTCATATTCTCCGCCCTCAAACGTCTTAAGCCGCTCTCCAATCCGTTCAATTGCAAATGGGGAGTCGGATATAATTGTGTAAGTAATATCATCGCATCCATGTTTTGCTTTATCTGCATTATGTTGTGCAGTAGTAGGAGCAGTGTTCCGCAGCTTATTTACTGCAAAAATCTGCCATTGCCCCATTACATACATACTTTTTCTACGGTAACGGAATACGAAAGAGCGTGATGAAAGGAAAAAACCTTTTTTAATTTCCTGTTCTAAGCTGTCAGTAATTGGCAATGTAGACACAAGGGTTTCCGAGGCTGTAGCGTTGGTTTTGTTATAGATTGCAAGCTTTGTTCCTGCATCTGTATTTGTTGTTGGTATTTTTACTGCAAATTTTGTGCTGGTTGGTAAACTGCCATCTTCATTGACTGCTATACCTGTGAAATGTGCGCTATAAGTATTTGAAGATGCATCATAGGTGCAAGTGTCTGTAAAATAGTCTGTATCCAAGCATTTTCCCCATACCTTTGAAACATTCCGAATGTCTTTTAAGTCACCATTATCTGTTTCCGATAAATAAAGTGGTTGTAAGATGCTGTCATCCAGCAATACAGGGTCACTTTCCAGAGTAGAAACTTTGCGACAGATAAATGTACCATCTGTATCAAAGAACATTTCATAGCCAGGATACAAATCACGTAACTTTGTCAGGATCGTCCAGACAGTATCAGTTGCCCCAAATTCCAAATCAAATGGGATAAGTTTTGACATATCCTCTATATAATATTTTCGAAAAGGGGTAAGGTCTGTGAGCGTTTCAATAATGGCATAACGAATTGTATGCTTATCTGCTTCATAAATAATGGTTTCCAAGCCTTCCAGGCTGCCGCCAACATCACCATTTAAGGCACATACCAAATCAGAACAGTTAATGTGCAGGGTACGATTTATTGCATCATAAGAATAATCTGTCATAACAAAAATGCCTTTATCATACCATAATGTTTCTTCCCAGCAAGGCACTTTTATGCCGATAAATACTTTTATAAATTTATCTATCCATAATTTTTTATTCTCTGCAATTCCAACGCTTTCATCGCAAGCTGCAAGTGTCATACTGAATGTGTTTCGTATATCAGAGTCAGTGTCGGTTGTCATATCACCAGAAATGTATTCGTACTTTAATTCATAAACGCTTTGAAGCTGATTATTTAATAGTACGATTCTTACCAGAATTATTTTTTCGCTAAAACCAAGTGCCTGTATATCTTTTTGGGTAGGGTAGTAGGGCATTAGATATGCACCTCCAAAAAGTTTGCAAAGCCATGATAATAGAGGTCACGGTTATTTTCAACATCGCCAATTTCAACAATATTGATAGTGGTGATTACATTTTCTGGATGTCCGTTATAACTTTCTGAGATTGGGTCGACAACACATGCCATCCATATCTGTCCATCATAGAGTTTTACAATTTTAGAACGCTGGTTGCTCAAAAAGTCACGTAGCATCTTTCTGTAACGCCAGCCATGAATTGTATCAAAATTACAAGTATTTCTGTCAAGCTCGATAAATGTTCCAGAAAGTGTTACACTGTCATATCTTTTTTTGGAATAATAATTCACAATAGGATAGTAAGAATTGACAGGTTCTAAAACATTAGACGGGATGCCACGGGTTAGATTTTCGCGCTTGAAGTTAAGGATGATTTGATATCCATATGTTGGGTCAATGATAAATGCACCGTCAAATGCTACATCGACACCAATAATTTGATAAGTTCCCTCAACACCATTGATAATAGGAACGGCGGCATATTCATATGTAGTTTGTGATGCCACACTGATATCGTTGAAGTAAAAATCAAAATCCTCTTCACTGCTGATAGGGATTTGGTGAATAGTAGTCCATTTATAAGTTCCTTTTTTACGGCGTTTCAGCAGCATAGATGAAATAGAAGACAGGGTAAAATCTACATTACCAGCAAGAATATTTCCTTTGAATTTTGCGTCAAGGATTGTGGAATATCCCCAGTCTGGAATGACTGTGCTGTGTTCCCTTTGTATGTCGCTGTCAAGGTATACTTCGTCAAAGATGCCGTTTTCAATCTCAAAATATTCTGTCGTGCCAGCGGCGACAGGAGTAGGGTCAAGCGAAGTTTTGAAGCCGATGAAAGCTCCTAAAAACATCATGCGCTGCCGCCTCCTTCCATAAGTGTGTTTGTTTTATCTAACTTTGTAATAATCAGGTCGAAAGCCCCGTTTACATGGCGTATCCAGAAATGTACCTGTTCGCCATCGGAAAGGGGAGGAATGCGGTTACTGATTTGGACGTAGTTCAATGTATTATTTCCGATGTATTGATATGCTGTCAGTTCAGCGTAATACTGCTTTTCCTCGGAGCCTTCGAAATATCCATAGTTCCATGTGATGTATGCCATAGCGGATTTCATATTGAATGTGATGAATTTTGTGAAATCTGGTATCTGTTCCGCAATGATTTCACAAACAAAGTTGTCTGCTGTAAAGCCATCGTCAAACCACACCTTTTCGCCATTTATGAGGCTGACTTTCTCATCGTCAATATAAATCAATTCCTCTGGCTCAGATTTGCCTTCAATCAGGATAAAGTTTGATGTCAGGCGAACGCTGCCTTCCTCTGGAATGTTATCCGCACGGAATTTCAGAAAGATGTCCGGCTTCAGGTAATCGCAGACGATTTCAACCAATCCGGTGTCTGTTTCCATGCCGCTTACGGTTTCGCCAGTTGCGCGGATGTAGTATGTCGTGTCGTCCAGCAGTTCGGGCACTCTTACAGCCAGATTTTCACTGGGATACCGTATACCTGAGTTATAGACAACTGTGGTCTGGTTGACAGCATAAAGGAGAACGGTGTAAGCATTCAGCAATTCACCATTTTCCTGAGAATAAGACAATTCCGCATCTAAGAATGAATTTCTTACAATCAGACCTTCGTGTATGTTTGTGAATGTAAATGTGGGTGTTTTAAGACATTTCAGGATGGCGGGGTTGCTGAATGGGCTTTCTTTGTCTTCGTGGTCGAATACGGAGATTTGAATGTTGTAGGTGCTGCCGTTTGTCAAAGTGTTTGGCGGGATACGAGCCAGCGTGTTCATTGCACTGGTTTTCTTATCATAGACAATGGAATTGGTACTGTTGTCTTTTATGACAACCCTGTGGGCAAAAATCTGTGCGCCTGTGTATGTGAATTGTAGTGTATGTTCTTTCTCTGCGTCAAAAGGCAGAGTGTTCAGCAGGATAGGGGAAACTGCCATTTAGGAATCACCTCGTTTCTGTTTAAGGTTTTATAAATTGACAAAATAATGGTATATATTTATAATCAACCATATGAAGGACAATGATTCAATTTTTGTATAATACAATTATCGGCATTACATACTCTAACTTTTTCAATGATTTTATTTTCTACACGTTAGGTAAATGGAGTAATATCATAAAAGTTTTGCTTAATTTATTTTGGCAAGTTCTTGATTGATAATAGTTAGTGCATCTGCAAGTTCAGCGTCTGAAAAGTTTGGATATCCAAAATAAGATAAGCCATTGTATTTAATGCAGTCCATAATTTGTAAATCAAAATCGTTTAAATTTTTTTGTTGCTCAGGAAATAATAAAATTTCTAACACCGCCTTGGAGAGGAAGAATATGATTAACAATACGCAATATGGCTATGATGACACAATTTTTTTTAATTTAGTAAACTTTGTACGTAATTGTATGCAATACCACTTGGGAGACGTTTCTTTTTTGCGCCCTAATCAATTTAAGCAAACTAATAGCATTTTAGAAATAGCAAAACAGAACAAGCAAAACTCTGAAGATATAGATGATAGAATCCATGGTGCAACACTAATGCCAGACGATGAAAATGATGATATAATAATATATATAGAAACATCCAAGATAGGTGTGCCAACGATTATAGAAACATTAACTCATGAAATTGTTCATGCATATGATTTTAAGCAATTTTCTAAAATATATAAACGAAACAATATTTCTCAAACTGAGTATAATGAAAAATTTGATGTATTTTGCAATTTTAGCGAATTTCATGCTTATACATATGCAACGATGTATTCACCTCGTTTTATAGATGAATATTACGGGGTTAGTCGTTCTGACACTTTCCTAAATATTGTTGTGCATCAAATAACGGAGGAATTTTTGAAACTAACGACACAAAGTAATTCTTCTGAAATTCTATCGTATTATCAGATTTGTCGATTGCTTGCTGAAATATTTGTTGTGGATTTATGTTGCGGATATAAACAAGATAATTCTTGCGGTTATATTTTTCTGCCACAAATTTTTCATTCAAAAGAATCCTTAGATATTGTGTATCGTATATACGAAATATTTGTGTGTCTATTGTATAGAAAAGATATTGATAGTTATTTATGTGAACTGACTCAGTTGTTTCCCAAAGTTCACCATAAACTTCCGTAAAATCATATTTATAAAAATTTTCTACAAAAGACTTGTTTTCAAGTTCGCATAGTTTTTGTTGGTAAAAATCCCAAATATATTTAGCCCAATATTCTATAGGGTCATGGCATATAAAACGCCCTATACCCTTGATGTTGTCATCCATGTGGGAAATCAAAATTGCAGTTTTAGCATTACAGTCATTAGCGTGATACATTTCCATAATAGCTTTTGACAAATCTTTATAAAACAGCTTAATATCGTCATCAGTCATGGATGCAGTCCTTTCTGCCATCATCTATTTGGATACAAATAAAGGTCAGTGTCACGCCCCTGTGGAAACAGCACAAGAACGCTTTCATTGACCTCAAAAGTAAAGTTTGATTTAATTGTATAAACCTTGTCCTGTAATTGGACTTTGTATTGGTTGTTAGATAGTTTTTCAATCACTCTCCCGCGCCTTGTCTGGTCAAAAGGGTGGGGGAGGTTTGCGGCAATGATTTCCATTGCTTTTAACAGATAGTCTGTGTCTTTCGTTTAACATCATCTCCTTTAACAGTGCTGTATAATCCAGTTTGATATTTCAACCTGACTGATATTTCCAGAAGCAATACCAAGTCCAAGCTGTATGATATCGTCATCAGTATAGGAAAGTGAGATTCCATTTAATTCCAAAAATGTTAGCATAGTTAAAATTCCAATACGCTTGTTGCCATCAAAAAATGAATGGTTGTTTATTAACCCATAGCAGAGAACAGCGGCTTTCTTAATAATTGTAGGATAAAGTTCTTCTCCCATAAAAGTTTGAAATAGGCTTTGAATTGCTGATTCAAGCATACCATTATCCTTAATACCATCTAATCCTCCAGTTTTGTTTATAAGCAGTTTGTGCATTGTGAGAATTTGCTCTTTTGTTAACCGAATCATTTTGCCAACTCCTCAAATGCTTTAAGATGTTTTTCCAGTATCATTTTTGATACATCTTCCACTGTCTGGTTATCGGCAATTTCGTCTTCTTGAAGTTTGCTGTAGTCAAGTATAACATATCTGGGGGCATTATTTTTCAGGATAACGGCAACACCGTTTTCATCTACAAGCCTTGCTACTTTAGAAAAATTCTGATTTGCCTCTGTCATCGAAACTAAACTTTTTAAGTTGACCTGCATAGTATCACGTCCTTTCTGATAGTATTATACCATACATATAGGATATATTCAACCTATATAATTGTTGTGAATTATTTAGGACATAAATACGGTCAAACCATTTATATCTGCACATTCCCAAGTATTTTTTCCTTGAATAATTTGATGATATGGTAACATTCGCTGTTATTTACCTTATTTGAATAAAGCGTTCGTACAAGCATATTTGCAATGTATTCTTCTTTTTCGTTGAAAAATCCATCACAAAACGTTGTATTGTTGTTATTATTTTGATACAATATTATCACTCGCTTTCTGTTTGTCACTTATAAATTGTTTGATAACAAGGAGATTACTATGAAACTAAATCCAGATTGTGTACGTGATGTTCTATTATATTTAGAGGAAAACCTGGAAATCAAAAATGCATCTGAATTTTCTGAAATCACATTAAAACAAATAAAAGAATCATTAAGTCAATACACTGAAGATGATGTATTTTATAGTGTATATAATCTTTACAAAATAAACTATATTGAAGGTAAAATTAATGATGTTGGCAATAAAAAAATGTTTTTTTGTGAAATTAACAATATTACATGGAGTGGGCATCAATTTTTGAATACGATTCGCCCTAAGACAGTTTGGGAAGCAACTAAAGATGGTGCATCAAAACTTGGTGTTATGTCATTGCACGCTCTAAGTTCAATGGCAATGAAAATTTCAGATGCAATTGTTACGGATCCTGCTGTGATTTCCAGTATTATCGAACGTATGATGTAACAGTAATATTTGATAGAGGGACTATCCAAAGACAGCCCCTCAAACTCAAACCCTCCTAGCCGCATACTGGCTAGCCAGATTAGGGAGCATAGAAAGGTTTTTCAGGAAACTAGGGACATCCTGTACATTAGGCAGGGCAATGCTTTCCACGTGGTAATGGTTTTCTACGTTTGAAGAAGCAGGGGAGGTAGTAGGGTAAATGCTGGGCTGTACGAGTTTGGAAAGATTCTTTTCCATAAACTCAGCAGGATTCAAACCAAACTCCCACAGCTTTTTACTCACATCAGCGGGAAGCACATCACCGCCGTATGTCATTTCATGATACCTGCCCTGAACAGGCTGTGGAACAGGCTCAATAATCATTTCCTTGCCCAGTTCATCTACATTATAAATATCAGGAGGAAGCTTCAAGCCGCCTTTGGCTTTCTTCTTATTACTGCTGGTGACTTTTGTGGAAGTGACTACTTTACCGCCAGGCTTCTGGTAAGATGTAGTCTGATATGTCTTGCCGCCAGATGACCATGTTTTTGTACCCACAACTTTGTCATTTGAAGAAATGCCAACCTCTTTATCACCTGCGGCAACTAATTTACCAGAACTTTTGTCAGTTACGAATCGAGTTCCGCCAATATATGTGCTTTCAGAACTATAATTCCCGCTGCCAAAACTCATGCCCTCAACAGCTGTCTTTACTCCGTCAAGGCTTTCTTTCAATCCTGTATTGGAATCTACAACGTCCTTTGCGGAAGTACCGACAGTATCACTTGCATCATACATGGAATCGCTTGTGTCAGAAAGGGCATCACTTGTTTTTCCAAGGTCTTTGCCAAGCTTATCCATACTGCCGCTGTTCTTGTTCAGGTTGCTGTTATACTTTTTCTGAAGTTCATCAGCGGACATATTCGCTTCTGACTTATCTGTTGCATTGATAATCGTGCTGGTTTTCCCGTATTGGTCAGTATAAGTGTCAACCGTATGTCCTGAACCGTATTCCTCACGCGCAATAGCACTTTCCAGTTTGCTGATATATTCCTTGCTTGCGCCAAACTCCTTCGCTTTAGATAACTGCCATTCATATTCACGCTGGAGAGGGGTCTTTTCACCACCATGAGAAGCACCACCAGTTTTATTAGTATTCTTCAGTTCATATTGGGACTTCTCATATACCTTAGCTTCTTCTGGAGTTTTGCCGCTCCTGTATTCATCACGCTTTGCCTCAGCCATTGCATGAAGCTTATTCATCATCTCAGTATCGCCATTTGCTTTGGCAGTATTCCATGCAGTTTGGAGCTGTTTAATATATGTCTGGTCTGTATCGGACATTTGGCTGTCGTCAAATGGTTCGCTGGTATCAGGAGCAATCTGTGGAATATCTACATTGATTTCAAAATTATTCAGCGCATTTGTCAAATCCTCAAGCGCATAGGTATTGTCACCAATCCTGACGGAATTTCCTTCAACGCTGACGCTGTTCCCATCCAGAGTATCCATGTTTTCAAACATAGTGCGGATCTGGTCTTGCGTAATCTCGCTGTTTTCAGAAGTGTATTTGGAAAGTGCGCCAGAAGCGATGATACTGTTCCGAATTTCATCGACCTGATTTTCCGCAGCATCAACAATATCTTTGTTAGAAAGGGTATTCAGCCCAAGAATATTGGAGAGTTCAGCATTTGCATTTTTGACTTCCGTTCCCCACATACCATCAACGACATTTGCCTGATAATCGCTGAGTTTCCTGTTCCAGAAACCCGATTCAGCGTTGTAGTGCGCCCCTTCGGAATTAGGTTCTGCGATTTCGTATATGCCGCCTTTGGTTACAATCTTATCTCCAACCTGTGCCTGAGAGGGTGCCTGTCCGTTTTTCTGGACATACCATACCTTGCCCTGTTTCTTTTCTTCAGCCGCAGGTGTTTCAGCCATCTCAGTCATTTTCTGGAACATTTCCATCATGTCAAGGTATTCCTGATTCATGTGGTTGTTTAGTTCCTCGGTCTTGTCAAAAATATCCTGCTGCAAATCAAAGTAGGAATCTTTGAAATCGTTGTAAACATCTAAGCGTCCGTCAAGAATTTTCTGCTCCCAGCCTGCGCCAAGAATCTGTTCTGCAAGAAGTTCGTTCTGGTATTTCTCAAACAGATTGGGGATTTCAGCCCAGAGGTTTTTGTATTCCTCTAATTTTTCCTTTTCCTTCTCAATAGAGGAAACTTTGCTTTCATATTTCAGGTCTGCAAGATTTTCTTCTGCTTCTTTGACTGCATCTTCATCGGCTTCGTAAACATAGCCTTTCCCGTCACGCAGGACTTTTCTGACCTTCTGATCCTTTGCCTTGTCCAAAGCAGCCTGTGCTTTTTGCAGTTCAAGTGCTTCTTTCCGCTCCTCGTTCAGCTTTTTCATGGAATCAAGCTCATCGTCAAGCTGTTTGATTTGCTCGTCAATCAGATTGATAACAGCGTCAAGTGCGCCGTCTTTTTTGTCAAGCTGCATTTCAAGGATTTCCTTTTCTCGTTCCAGACGCTTGTCGTAGTAATCCATCCAGTCACGCTGCAGGTCTTGGATTTCGTCCTTGTTTTTCTCGTAGCCCTCTTTTGCAAGCTTCATCATCCGCTCAACAGCGGCGTTCATCATATTAGTGTAGAAAGGAATGTCCCCGCCAAGCGTATCCTTGCGGTTGCTCATCAGTGTAATCAGGTGCTCCGTATCCTTGATATACTGTTCGTATTTTTTGGTTTCCAAATCCCTGATTGCATCGCCAGCTTCAACAATTTTGTAGGTGAGGTCAGTCCATTGCTCTGCACTATCCTTATTGGCATCGTTAAGTTCCTCAGTTTTCTTGATTAAATCTTCATAATCTTTGATAGTATCCTGAGAAAGCTCGTTCAAATGTTCAAGGTTGTGGATTTTCAGCCTGTCAGATTTCGGGTCATAATCTACTTGGAAATCTGCATCACGAAGTTTTTGGACATTCTCTGCGATTTCCTTATCCCTGGCATTATTCAGAGCGGAGAGGGCGTTTTTCTCATCTTGATACAGACCAATCAGCTTGTCCTTGAGTGCAATCTGCTCGTTAATATCGTCTGTGTGGTCGTAAACATCGTTGAGATGTTCAATCTTCGTCTGTACGTCCTCTACGGCTTCAGAAAGGTCTTTATACTTGTCAATTTCGGCAGCGTATTTTTCTTTTGCAGAGGAACTTCCGCCAGAAGAACCAGAAGAACGGGGTGTGTAGGAAACTTTTGGTGTACCGCTATTGATTTTATTCTGAATTGCTTTCTGTTGATGGGCAATTGCAGCTTTCTGAAATTGAGTCCCCATAGGGTTTGCGATAGAATTAATCAGATTATTTGCAATAGCGTTTCCAGTCTGTACGCCACCGATATTGCTCAGGCTGATAGCAGCAACTCCAGCCCGTTCAGCAAGTTCATTTAATGCTTCAAGCTGTTGGCTGAAATCCAGTTTTGTATTGCTGGCGTTAATCATTTCAAGCTGTAACTTCCAAAGCATCTCTTGTGTTACACCAAGCGTGGCATTTTCTTCAAGGAATTTTGCAATTTCTTCGTCAGTAACTTGTGACAGGTCACGTCCTGCAATGAAAGCCTCAACCTTGCTCTTGGCAAGCGCATAGGTTGCAACTTCGTTTGCGTTTGCAATACCATTTTGCTCTAACCATTTTACAGTAAGTGCGTATGTTTCTTCGGTGATGTTTTTCAAAGGTTCCTGCCCATTAAACCATGCTGTTACCAAATCATCAAATGCGGATTGGCAAGCCTTAATGTCAGTAGGGGAGTTACTTATTACATCAACAAAATTCTCATATTCCGCTGTGTATGCTTTGAAAATATTGACAAAATCTTCATCAATCAAACTTCCATAATCGAAATCGGCTTTGTTCTGTACATCCTCATAAATGGAAGAAATCTTATCAAACCCATCGGAAAGCGATTCAAGTGAAGTAATCATTTTTTCTGCTGTTTGCCCAATTGCATTTTGCAGGCTTTCATCTTTCTCAATAGTTTCAACAGCACTTTCTAAGAATTTCTCTGCGTAAGCCTTTCCCCATTCCTCTGCGGAATCAAAATCTGACTTTTTAGGTGCTTCAAAGTCAAACTTTACAGAACCAACTACGTCTAAATCTTTTTCACTAAAGTTGTCAACAATATTCTGCGCATCACTTTCGCTGATACCAGATTCTATAATCCTTGTTTTCACTCGGACTCTCTTTTGTTTCTCATCTAATTGCTCAAAAGCGTTTGTTGCTGCATCGATCTGGTGGATGAAGTTGGAATACTCATCACCTAGGGCATTTGTCTGTGACAGCAGGGTTTGTTCGTCAGAAGTCAGAGTTTCGCCAGACGCTTCAAGTTTTTGCAGGGCTGTGCCTGTTTGATTGATAGTATCTGCCATTTCGGTTGCCCTGTTTCTGGCATCAGACATTCCCTGTATTAATTCGTCATTGGTTTTAATATATTTCTTTAATGAAATTTCACCATTGGCATAAGCAAGGTCGTTTTGCTTTTGCTGTTCTGCAAGACGTTGGTATTCTTCAATAGAAAACTCAAGTTCTTGCTGTTGGGATACATCTCCTAAAATTCTGGATTTATAATATATATTTCCAGCATACTCACTTTTAACAGCAGTATTAAATAGTTTAACAGCATCGTCAGCAGTTTTTTGAGTATCCATTTTTGCCAGTTCCTGCTTGATAAGCAGTTCCCGTTGAAGTTCCTCATTTGTTTGGCGTAATGTGTTTAATTCGTCCTGTTGAATGATAGAGATACTTCCATCTTTTTCTAGCTTTTCAAGGTTAGCAATAGACTTTGCACATTCATCTACTTGCTTCTGTAATTCTTCAATTTCCTTTTTATTTTTTTCATAGGATTCAGCAGAAGAATTTAATGCTTCCTTTGCATTATCAAGCCTATGGACGTAATTGTCGTATGCGGATATGGCAAGCTGAATAGCTTTGCTGATTGCTATCATTGCCACAACGTTCCCTGCAATGGAGAGGGCTTTAAGGGCTGCTGAATGAGCCTTGGCGGCAATAGTCGCAGCCTTTTGGGCGGCTGTTACTCTTTCAGTTTGGACTTCAGCTCCATGAGAGGATTCAATCAGCGCGAGCGTAGCAGCATTAGTAGTTCTTCTTGCATCAGCCAATGCCTGTTCATATGGCATACCAGATTTAATTGCGTTATTGTAATCATTTATAGCATCTGTGTCGATATTGATTAAAGGAGTATTGAGTAATGTACTTACAATTCCGTTTTGTTTAAAAGAATTGAATATTCCTTTGAAGTCATTTAGAGTTTTACCAAATAATCCGACAGATTTATTTGCTCCTGTTATATCGTCTGTTATCGTTCTGAATATCATACTATATTTATTGTGTACATTGTTGGGATGTACTTGATTTATACTTTGTTGGAAAGTATAATTAAAATAAAAGACAGGAGTTGAAATCTATGATTATAAATAAGGATCGATATAAATGTCCTCAGTGTAAAGAATATTATTGGTTTGAAACTTCAAAGGAATATAACGCAGTTTGTACAGAATGTAATTGCGAACTGACATTTCTAGGTAACTATGATTGTGATACGGAATTGGCTGAAAAAGTAAAGAATACACCACCATATGATCCAACACTAGACCCCAATAGTCCGTATTATATACCTGTTGTTAAATGTCCGTACTGTCAATCAACTGATACATCAAAAATTTCAGCAGTGAGTAGGATAGTGTCTACGGGATTGTTTGGTTTTGGGAGCAAGAAAGTAGGGAAACAGTACCATTGTAATAAGTGTAAGAGTGATTTTTGATTATCATGGCTTTCTATATTTTTTAAGAGTAAGGCTACTGAATAAATCATATCAATAATTTGTGTGATTTATTCAGTAGCCTTAATTTTGCATTTTAGAAGGTATATTCCTATCTATACATATTCGATATTTTATGATATAATTCGATTTTTGATTATTGTTTTGCTGTAATAGCATATAAAAAGCGGCATTAAAAAAGACACCTGATGGTGTCTTTTTTTAATAATCATTATAACATTTATGTGTTTCAGAAGAAGATGTTTTAGCAGATACTTTCTTGCATGAAAAATCATACTCCCCTAAATATTTTTCATATGTTGAACCAGTTTTTTGAAATACCTCAAATAATCCGTGCAATGTATCAACACATATTATATACTCTCCATCATTACGCATAAAATATGGTACATTTTTATATTGGCGAGACGAATACGGTATTTTGTTATATCCATTCCTGTTTGCAACAATTGTTGCATATTTATTGTAAAGTGCTTTGTTGCCAATTTCCATTGTTATGTTACCTATTTTACAACAAAGTTCATTACATGGAAAAATACTATTATAATCTTTAATATTTTCTTTTATGAAATTATCAAAATTTCCAGTTTCATCAAGCCAGGGATCGGCAACAATTGGAATACATATCTGATTGCCGTTGACTGAAATTTCTATACTATTGTTAGTGCAATCTTCTGGCATAACATCTGAAAACATTATAACTTCGCTGATTAAATTTTTTGATAATAACCAGTGTATATAATCTATAATTTTCTGTAATTCAAATTTATTGATCATCTGAAAATTACGATTTTCTATTGTAAATGCTGTATTAGTATGTTCTAATACAACATTATCGCCTTGCTGCATTAATTTACATAATTTAGTAAATATTCCGCAATATTGTGCATATTCATTATAGTATGTAACTGGTGGTTGAAATAGATTGTTTCCGCTATAAAAAGCCTCATCATAAATATCTAACTGCGCATCAAGATACTCCACAATAAAATTCAAAGTATCATCTAATAGATGTAGATTATATAAAGCGCAATCTGTACAATATAAACTTGGAGAAAATATTACTCTCATTTTAGTTGATCCCTCTTGTGGTTTTCATATCCTTGTTTTGCGATTTCCATCTGCTCAAATCCAAACTGAGTAAAGAAATTTTTAGTACCATTCAATACTCCCCTATATTTATCAATATGAATATCTATTTTTTGAGTAGATGTCATATTCTCTTTATCCAAAAAGATAATCTTAATTAAAGGGTTTGTATCTGCTACTAAACTAGGGTTTTCCATTGCTCTTTTTATAATCCTGTTAATAATATGGTCACTATGAGTTTCCACTATCACCTGTCTTTCTGTTTTTGCCATATGAATAAGAAAATCAGCCATTTGCAATTCCATTTTTGGATGCAAATGGATTTCAGGCTGTTCTATTAGCAAAGTTTGCTCTTTGTTCATACAAACGCCCTGAGAAATAATAGGTAACAACTGACTCACACCAAAACCAACATCTGCGATATTGTGTTTATCTAATCTTAAATTTAGCACTCTATTTTCACCAGAAATATCCAATTTCCCTATTTCAAAATAGTCAAGCCATTGCTGGATAATTGTTAAATATTCTGCATATGTATAATCAAATTGATCTTTATAAAGTATATTGTTAAAAGGGCAGTACATATCTGTATCTACTTTTTTGTTTTTAAGCTTTGCAAGTAAAATTGGAGTATCTTGCCCTGCTATGCCAACAGAGTCAACATCTTTGTTCATAATATATGTTCTTTCCGGTGTATTTCTCAAAGGAGCTATATATAGCAGATTTGTATATTGATTAGATACAATTCTGGAAATAGCTAGAATATTGGGGACAATACCTTTTACCCAATTAGGCATATTATATGCAAAAATATTTGAAACAGTTAGCCCATTAAATGAACAAACACATTGATAATTTTTAAAACTATTTTCATTCCTAGATGTTACAAATCCAGGTATATTTTCCCATGTAATGAAATGATGTTTATTGTCATTGTGGTTGCGAATAATAATATGGCTTGCACATTCTTCAATGATTTTATTCTCCCTATCAATGGCAGAAATAAATATAGCATATTCACATATTCTATTATCATTTATATATTTTGTTAATTCATCCAGATTAATAGAATTTTGTTCAATAGTTATCTCAACTCTAAGGATAAATTCTTTAATTGTGCCTCTGACAGCAGTATAAATTCGTCTTAATTCATTAAATGCTTCAGCATCCGATTTCTTAATATATTTACCAATTGAAGCAAGATTATGATTTCTTATCTTAAATTCATTAATAATTTTGAAAGTCTTACTCGCGCTATCTTCTCCATCATAGATTACATTATTAAAGTTACCGCTATCAACCAAATCACCAGATAATGAGATTGAAAAGTTTTTATTATTCCCTGTTGCTGATTGTTTGAGCACCAATAAACTCTTCAGAATAGAACTTTTCCCACTGCTATTAACCCCACACAGG
>ERZ777306.584-NODE-584-length-71951-cov-39.185880_pt1 | contig 71951 bp, 61 predicted proteins | sample MGYA00374966_ERZ777306 | MGnify/ENA primary metagenome ERZ777306 (study PRJEB29329, sample SAMN06343882) | mouse gut metagenome | isolation source: Mouse cecum | place: Austria: Vienna | collected 2014-11-15 ...
GTCATCAACAACGAGGTGCGAACTATAAATACCTTTTTTGAGCTTGTCAAACCTTTTGAGAGAAAAATTTAATAAAAAAGCACTAAAAACTAGTGCTTCTTATTTAATTTCAAATAGTTATATAAAATGTAAAAAAAATTTGTAATTTCACAACATTTTGGATTTTTGGGAATTTAATTAATTTCAAACGGATTTTATTTCCGGGGATTGCTATCAAAATATGGCGCCGCTGCTTTGAGGTATACAAACATGGAATAAAGCGTCAACAGTGCGGCGATATAGATAAGAATCGTACCTAACATTCTCATATCGATACCCCAGAGAGGTTCAAAATAGAGCAGCATCGGGATTGCAACCATTTGCGCAATTGCTTTAATTTTGCCGTACCAATTGACTTTAACCTTTCCGGACATACCGACTTGTGCCATCCACTCTCTTAATGCTGTAACGGTAATTTCTCTGCCGATAATAATTAAAGCAATAAGCATGTCGACTCTTCCAGCCGCTACCAAAACGATGAGAGCCGCGCTGACCATCAGCTTGTCGGCAACCGGATCTAAGAATGCTCCTAGCTTGGTCCCCATTCCAAACTTTCTAGCGAAGTAACCGTCTAGCGCATCTGTAATTGCTGCAATAATAAAAAGGGCGCAGCCGATAATGTTTTGCCACTCCATACTTACCCATGAAATTGGGAGCATAAACACCCCAACAATCAAGGGAATAAAAGCAATCCTTGCCCAAGTGAGCCACATAGGCAAGTTAAAAGATAATTTTTGTATTTGTTTAGCCATGTAATTGCGAATAAATTTGTTTTGCTATCGAATGAGAAATTCCCTCAACACTAGCAATATCCTCTTCTGAAGCATTGGAAAGAGCTTTCAAGCTCCCAAAATGCGCTAATAGTTTTTTTCTGCGCTTGGGACCCACTCCCTCTAAATCTTCAATTTTAGAATAATTTCTTGCTTTCGCACGCTTTGCTCTCATTCCCGTAATAGCAAATCTGTGTGCTTCATCTCGAATTTGCGCAATAAGCATCAAAGCTGCAGACTCTTTTCCCAATTTCAGAGGAAGTTTGTCCGGATCAGCAAAAATTAACTCTTCCAACCCAACTTTTCTTCCTTCACCTTTCGCCACGCCGACGATGGCATTTTTATCTAGTCCAAGTTCATCAAAGACTTCACAAGCCATAGAAACCTGCCCTCTTCCGCCGTCAACTAAAACGATGGTAGGAAGTTTTGCTTCACCACGGGCCACTCGAGAATATCTTCTCGTTAAAACTTGACGCATGGCTGCATAATCATCGCCCGGTGTTACATCGTGAATATTGAATCGGCGGTATTGGCTTGAATCCATTTTATTGTTTGCAAAAACAACGCAGGATGCTTGAGTAGCTTCACCCGAAGAATGACTGATGTCGAAACATTCCACTTTGAAGTTAGAATAATCTTCTCTGTCAAACTGCAGACCTAAAGCCTCTGTCAGAGCCTCTATTCTTCCTACCTGATGAGATTCTTCGCTAAGTTTTCTGCCCAAAGAAATCCTTGCATTCATCGTAGCTAAATCCAGCCACTTCTTTCGGATACCTTGAGGTTTTCTTGCGAAATAAACCGTTCTCGGAGAAAGTGCATTTAGCAGTTCTGAAATCGTATCGCCATTTTCTTCAACATTGGCTAAAACAACCTGCGGTACATCCATTTCTAAGTAATGCTGGGCTACGAAAGCTTCAATGACTTCATCCACAGACGGAAGCTCCGTGTCCTTAGAAAATTTAGGGAAAATAGAACGATCTCCTAAATGCTGACCGCCTCGAACCATTGCCAAATTAACGCAGATTTGACCTCCTTCAATTACGGCGGCAATGATATCGACGTTAAAGTCTGGAGTTGCAGTCATGGTCTGCATCTGGGTAACATTCGAAATGGCTGCCAATTGGTCACGAACTGCAGCCGCTTTTTCGAACTCTAACTTCTCAGCATACCTTTCCATCTTCTGTTGTAAAGTTTTTTGAATCTCCGCACTTTCTCCCCTTAAAAACTCTTTTGAGAGTCGAACTGACTCGGCATATTCTTCTTGACTAATGCAATTACAGCATGGTCCGCTACATCTGCTAATCTGGTGGAGAAGACAGGGTCGGGAACGATTATTAAAGACAGAATTCTCACAAACACGGATCTGGAATACCTTCTGCACCACATTTAGAGCTTCTTTCGCAGCCGTAGCATTCGGAAAAGGACCAAAAAAAGTTTGTTTTTTATCTAAGGCACCTCGGAAATAAGACAGACGAGGAAAATCTCCTGCACTGAATTTCAGGTACGGATAGGACTTATCGTCTCTGAAAAGAATATTGAATCTCGGAGATTGGGATTTAATTAGATTGGACTCAAGAATAAGAGCCTCAGCTTCACTATTAACAACAGTAATTTCGGCCCTGGCAATTAATCCCACCATCATCTCGGTGCGAGGAGCAAGCGTCTTTTGAAAATAACTTGACACTCTCCTTTTCAAATCTCTTGCTTTTCCTACATAGAGGAGATTGCCTTGCGCGTCAAAATATCTGTAAACGCCAGGAAGTCTTGGAAGGGTCTTTAAAAACTCGGAAGCGTCAAAAGGTCTTGCTTCCGCGTCTTTCTCATTCGTTGCATTGGTCGTCACAACTTATTGCCTGCTCAAAAAATATTCCGCAATTATGGAAGAGTTCTTTGACTCAAGTCAAAAAAAAAGGCACCAGGTATTTCGCACTGGTGCCCGACTAACGGTAAGCGGACTCTGATTGGGCGATTCGCCCAAGTCCTTGAAACTTACCAACCTCAATCCCAAGGAGAAGAGAGAATTAAATCTCTCAGGTGCTATATTAGCAAAAGCATTTAGGTATTTCTACTACCTTCGTAAATACCTAGCTCAATTTGAGTTGAGGTATATGTCCTTTATTTAGCTGCCGCCATCTTTTCCTCAACACTAAGCATGTTTTCAAATTTCTTAACGTCAAAGCTTCTGTTCCACATAACAGCCAAGAAACCTGCAAAAGCCACAAAAGTAGCACCGAAACTGATAATCCAGTTTCCATGACTTAAACCGGCGGCCAAGTATCCGACTACGCAGCAGCCTGCCACAAACCAGGCGTAAGGAAGCTGAGTCGTTACGTGAGACATATGCGAACATCCGCTGCCCGCACTTGACAAAATAGTTGTATCGGAAATCGGTGAGCAGTGGTCGCCGAAAACAGAACCGGCTAAAGTAGCGGACAAACACACCACAGTCAAGCTAGGATCGACTGAGATAGCAACTGGGACTGCAATAGGAATCAAAATACCAAATGTACCCCATGCTGTTCCTGTCGAGAAGGACAACAATCCTGCAATAATGAAAATAACTACAGGAAGGAAGTAATCGAGACCTGTACCTCCAGCGACAAAACCTTGAACAAAGGTCTGAGTCAAAAGAAGGTCGCGGCAAACACCCGAAAGAGTCCAAGCTAACACCAAAATAATGTTGGCCGGAAGCATGAGTTTCATGCCTTCAATGCAGCCTTCCATAAAGGAACCAAACTTCACGATGCCGCGCGGAATATACATTGCCATCGCAACGACAATCGCTCCAAAAGATGCCCAAACAAGAGCCTTAGAGGCTGAACAGTTGCCCAGAGATGCGGCAAAAGTATGATAAGCAGGATCGTCTCCCCAATAGCCGCCGTCATACATGAAGGCTAAAACGGCGAATACGATTAGGGCAATTAATGGGACCAACATATCCCAGATAGTCCCGCGAGTGCTCGGAAGGTGCTTAGGTTTATCGGTAATTTCGTTCTCTACTTCCTTCAATGCCTTAGAAAGAGCTCTTTCTTCAGCAAGTCTCATCGGACCGAAATCTCTGTTGGTAAGACTTAAATAGAAAACCAATAAAAGACAGAAAATGGCATAGAAATTGAATGGAATGGAAGAAACGAAAGCTTGAAAATCGCTTTCAAACTGCCCGGTGGATTTCAAACTGCTTCCGACAGCAGCTGCCCAGGAAGAGATCGGTGCGATGATGCACATCGGAGCGGCGGTTGAGTCAATGATATAAGCCAGTTTTTCTCTGGAGACACGATAAGAGTCAGTCAAAGGTCTCATGACGGTACCGACTGTTAAACAGTTAAAGTAATCGTCAATAAAGATAAGAAAGCTCAGACCAAATGTAGCTAAGATAGAAGACCTTCTGCTTTTGATTTTTTCTCTTGCGATTTCACCGTATTTGCGAGTGCCTCCGGACATTCCCAAGACGTACACCAATGCCCCTAATAAAGTACAGAATAAGAGAATTTGAAAGTCAACCTTATCTCCCATTAATTTAAAGGTAACTTCCAGGCCTTTGACCATTGGATCGGCAGCTCCGCTTCCGAAGGAATAAATATAAGCTCCGGAAAGAATACCGATCATTAGGGAAGAAAAAACTTCTTTTGTTATAAGGGCCAATACGATTGCGACTACGGGAGGAATAATCGACAACCAACCTGCTGCGTATGGATCCATTCTTATGCTTCCAAGTTAGAAAAATAAAATAAATTCTAACAACGCAAAGTTTGCTTATCCCCGCCCGGCTCTTAAAAGATACGAAAAAGCGGCCTAAGCCGCCTTTTTCAAGAGTAATCCCTAATTACATTACTCTGCTACGATACTCATCAGTTCTTGTATCGATTTCAATCTTGTCGCCTGTGTTGACGAAAGCTGGAACTTGAACGATGTGACCTGTAGAGAGTTTGGCTGGTTTCATAACCTTACCGGATGTGTCGCCCTTAACTGCAGGTTCTGTGTAAACAACTTCGCGAACCAAAATTGTAGGAAGTTCGATAGAAATAGCACGGCCATTGTAGAACACGGCTTCAGCTTGCATGCCGTCTTCCAAATATTTAAGGCAGTCTTCCATCACTTCAGCTTCAACTTCAATCTGGTTGTATTCGTCGTCCATCCAAACATAGTGAGGATCACCGTAGTAGGAATATGTAACTTCCTTCTTGTCGAGGATGATGTCATCGAAACGATCGTCAGCTCTGTAAACAGTTTCAGTTCCGGCGTTGCTCAGAAGGTTCTTCATTTTGAGCTTAACTGTGGAAGCGCCGCGTCCGCCTTTGCTGTATTCGCTTTTAAGGACAACCATAGGATTGTTGTCAACCATGACAACATTACCAACTCTAAGTTCTTGTGCTGTTTTCATAATAAAAAATTACCTGATGTTTTCTAACTGCCAATCGCAGATATAAGAGATCTTATGATTTTAACTTGCTTTCTATGAATTTGCACAAATTCTCTGTAAGTGAACCTACCGAATGTAAATTTTCTTCCCAAGCTGCGGCACTCTCTGTTAATTCAGAAGTCGCGTCGCGCCATTGACGCCACAACTCTATAAAGGAAGAGTCTCCCTTATTAAAAGCAAGATTAATTTCTTTCAAAAGCTCGAAATTCTTTTGAGAATAAAAAGGTTTTAAACGATCTTCAAAAGCTGTCAGTTTGTGAATGTGCGTATCCTCTGTCTGAGGATAAATATTCCAAATAAAAGGTTTACCAGCTAACTGAGCACGAGCAAAAGAATCTTCTCCTCGAATAATCAAAGAATCAGCAACCCAGAGCAATTTATCAAAATCAGTCTGAGGAAGCATAGGAAGAGGAACGCACAAAATGTGAGGATATGGCTTTGCCAGTTCTTGTATCTCTTTTCCGGCACCACCGGCCGCCAACAAAAGCTGAATAGGTATTCGATCAGAAGCCAAGGCTTCAACCAAAATTTTAAGGGGCGCTGACGGATAACAAAACACGAAAGTATTAAAGGGACTCTCCGGATTTGCTCCTATAGTTTTTAGAAAGACTTCTTTTTTACTCTTAAACAACTGACGGTGTTCGTTGAGTCCTGTCTCGCAAATAATTCCCCCTGTTTTATTGGTAACTCCCGGGAAAAAAAAGTATTTTTTCGTGCCATACCGCGGATGAGGCGAAGGGAGAGTGTGACAGCCCTCAACCCAGTCTTCCGCTGACAAATATTCCAAATTGATCCAGATTGGAGAAGGATTTCTTTCGGCAATTCTTTTTTCAAAAGGGTCAGGAATTCTGCACCCGAATGTCTCTATAACAATATCAGAAGGACTTTCTCGCTCCGCGTATTCCCATTTAAGGAGCTCAATTCCTGCAGCATGCTGTCTTACTTTTTCACTGTCGACTCTTGGTTCAATCGCCGATAAGGTTTCAAGATTATTTATATAGAAGCGTACATTCCAGCCCTTCTCTTTCCTGATATCTCGCGCCAATCTCCAGCACACCCCTGCGTCTCCGAAATTGTCAATAACATCGCAGAAAATATCGCAACCTATAGTATTTTTTTGCATGCCTATTCCATTCAATTAAGCTCAAAATATAGTACTCAAGTTGACTCAAGCCTTTTGAATTCTTAACTACAATAAAAATAGAGAGAGATTCTGCAGTTCTAAAATTCTCTCCCGTCCTAATTTGAAGAAGTATGAAGAAGTTCAGTAAAAAGATTAATTACGATGTCACTCAGTTTGATAATTCGTTTTTTGTACCTTACAAACTTAAAGCCGATGTAAGAACCATGATTGAAGAAAAGGTCCGACCCGATAAGGTTGAGCCTCTTATTGCAACATTGGAATATATCAGCAGCCGAGTTATGGATTCTTTGGAGGACGACGACCGAGAGCCCAATAAGTTCCCTTTTTTTGATAACGAATTCGACAAAGACTGGCTTCTGGAAGGATTTGAACATGAGTCCATCGACCATATAGCCGAAAACAGCCCCAACAGGCTGTTTTCTGAACCGGTTTTCACCCCTGCTATCAGCGGTAATCCATCAAAGGTCTCCTTAATCATTTCTCCGACCTGCTTCGAGCAAGATGAAAATTTCGGAGACTTCATCAGACCACAGTAGTCAACCAGCCCGGGCTAAAACCCGAGGCTTGCAAAAGCCTGGTTGACTGGCTTCAATAAACCTGATTAATCTTTACGACGGTGAGTTTTCCTCCACTCCCAAGGTTCTAGAGGATTTGGCTGAGCCCATAATCCGCGTTTAGTCCTCTGTGCCTCATACATTGCTTCCTGGTAAAGGACACGATCTTTCGGCATTACGTCTTTCTGATAGTTTCTGTAAAACCAAGCGTGGCCGTCGAGCACCATTTGTCTATTGACATCAATATTGTTTGTAACGACCTTGCCTATTATTCTTCCGTATCGATCAAACTTCTTTTTGGAAAGGTAGTAGATTCTCACCTGGTTGTTGCCGCTGCGGATAAGGTTTTCCAGATGACGTCGACTCGCGTTTCCTCCTTCCATTTTTAGTTCCGGAGCATCAATTCCGAGAAGCCTGATTTTGATTTTATTGTTAGAACCCTTCTCGCGGACAGTTAAAGTATCTCCGTCAGCAACGCGAGTGACTCTGGCTTCGATGTACTCGTATCCGGGATGGCCGAAATCTTTTTGATCGGCAGCAGTGGCAGTCTCAGATTTTTGAAAAAGATTGCCGATTTCGCCAAAAGAAAGTGCATGAGCAGCCGATGCTAAAAGGGCAGAAACTGCAAAAGCAGATAATATTTTTATTAATGACATATAGTTATGGTCTTCTCAGAGTAAATTTATCGAACGAGGATTCTAATTGCTTCAATACTTCGTTAGAAGGATAGTCACTTCCCACTCTTGGTAAAGGATGCTCTTGAGTATGCATAGGAGGTTCCCGGTAAATTTGCAGAGCATACTCCCGCACTCCTCTCTCCTTAAGTTGCATTGCCAGGGCTAACAGCTGCTCTTCTGAAAGATAATCAGGATGGGCTGTCGTTCGGACTTCGAACGGGATTCCACTCTCGAGAAGATCATCCAAGCTCTCCTCCACTTTTTCGATATGTACTCTCTTGCCGACAACTTTTTCGTACAAGTCACGTTCTAATAAAGGGGCTTTAATGTCCAGACCTACCCAATCAAGGAAAGGGAGAATTTCTCTTAATTGGTGCGGATACATTCCTGCCGTATGAAGGCCGATTTTGTAGCCGAGCTTCTTGGCTGTTTGAACCGCTTCGTAAAGTGCAGGATCGGTCAGTGGCTCTCCCCCGCTGAAAACGACTCCATCAATCAGGCCTATTCTTTTCTTCAAAAAATTTTCCAGGTAATCCCAAGAAACAGCCTCTTCATTCTCAGAGAATTCTTTTAACTGAAGTTCTGGATTTTGGCAATAAAGACATTTCCAAGGGCAACCTTTAAGAAATACGACTGCCGACAAAAATCCGGGAAAATCAATTGTTGTAAACCTCGTCACTCCGGCAATTCTTAGTTGATTTGCAGGACGATGTTCCACTGCCGGAGGAACTTGTATTGAAATCACCTTCATGAAGTTTCCTACTCGTTGAATTGTGTAAACGCAAAAAAACTCCGCAGAGTTAGTGCGGAGCTATGCAAAATAAAATGGACTTACTTAGAGCAGCCGCATTTCTCTTCGGTGAAGTACTTTCTTTCGGCGAATTCACCTTGTTTTCCGATGTTGAACGAAGAAGTAGGACGGTGATAACCCATAACGCGTGTCCAAACTTCGCATTTTGTTCTTTCTTCATCTTTCAAAACGATGTCTTTATCTGTGGTATTCATAGCAACTCTTCCTTATGAAATTAAAAAATAAATGTTAAAAATTATCTGTTACTGAAGACTGTTCCAATCTCTTCTTAGCAATCAATTCAGCATCGCACTTAGGACAGAACTCGTGGTTGCCCGGGATATAACCGTGTTTCGGACAGACGGAGAATGTCGGTGTAATGGTGATGTAGGGCAAGCGGAATTTCGTCAACGCTCTTCTAACGATATCGCTGCATCTTTCCGAGCTGGAAATAGCTTCGTTCATATACAAGTGCAGAACTGTACCGCCAGTGTACTTCTTCTGAAGATCTTCTTGCATTTCAAGGGCTTCGAAAGGATCATCCGTAAAGTTAACCGGGAGCTGAGAGCTGTTGGTGTAATAAGGATGGTCCGGTGTACCGGCTTGAAGAATCTTCGGAAAGCGCTTCTTATCTTCTTTAGCGAATCTGTATGTGGTTCCTTCGGCCGGCGTAGCTTCCAAGTTGTACATATGACCGGTTTCTTCTTGGAAAATAACAAGTTTTTCACGGATGAAGTCGAGAACTTTCGCAGCGAAGGCGTGCCCTTCAGGAGTTGTAATGTTATGTTCGTCCTGTGTAAAGTTTCTGATCATTTCGTTCAAACCGTTAACACCGACTGTGGAGAAATGGTTTCTCAAAGTACCGAGATAACGTTTGGTGTATGGGAACAAACCTTGATCCATATGACGCTGGATAACCTTACGTTTTAATTCTAAGCTGGTTCTAGCGATTTCAAGAAGCTCCTCAATTCTCTTGAATAGACCTTCCTCATCCTGCGCAAAAACATAGCCGAGACGTGCACAGTTTAAGGTGACAACGCCTAAAGAGCCGGTTTGCTCAGCAGAGCCGAAAAGGCCGTTGCCGCGCTTCAAGAGTTCTCTCAAGTCCAACTGGAGGCGGCAGCACATGGAGCGAATCATGTTCGGTTTCAATTCCGAATTAATGAAATTTTGGAAATACGGCAGCCCGTACCGTGCAGTCATGCTGAACAAGAGCTTAGAGTTTTCGCTCGTCCAATCGAAATCCGGAGTAACGTTGTAAGTCGGAATCGGAAAAGTAAAGACTCGGCCTTTAGCATCGCCTTCAAGCATGACTTCGATATAGGCACGGTTGATCATTGCCATTTCTTCTTGGAGATCGCCGTAGGTGAAGTCCATTTCCTTTCCGTCGATGACAGGCACCTGCTGCTTCAAATCTTCCGGACATGTCCAGTCGAATGTAAGATTTGTAAAAGGTGTCTGAGTACCCCATCTGCTAGGAACGTTCAGGTTATAAATAAGTTCCTGGATGCACTGTCTGACTTCTTTATAAGAGAGTTTGTCAACACGGATGTAAGGTGCGAGATATGTATCAAAAGAACTGAATGCCTGAGCACCGGCCCATTCATTCTGCATCGTGCCTAAAAAGTTAACGATTTGACCGATAGCACTGCTTAAGTGCTTCGGTGCACCCGCCTCTACTTTACCCGGAACGCCGTTAAGGCCTTCATTGAGGAGTCTTCTTAAAGACCAGCCGGCGCAGTAGCCTGAGAGCATATCCAAGTCATGAATGTGAATATCTGCTTCTCTGTGTGCACGGCCTACTTCCGGAGGATAAACAAAGTTAAGCCAGTAGTTGGCAACAACTTTTCCTGAGACGTTCAGAATCAAACCGCCTAAAGAATATCCTTGGTTAGCATTAGCATTGACGCGCCAATCCTGCTGAAGCAAATATTCATTCATTGAGCTTTCTACGTCCACAAGGCTCTTGCGGGCATCTCTCATTTTTGCTCTTTGTTCACGGTAAACAATATAGGCTCTGAGAGTTTTCCTATAGCCGGTATCGAAAAGAGCGTTTTCTACGGCGTCCTGAATTTGCTCGATGGTCGGGGTTGTTAGATCGTTCTTCTGGAGGTGACGAACAACTTCAATATGAGTGATTCGATTAGCAGTGGCATCATCGAACTCACCGGTCGCTTTACCTGCCTTAGCAAGAGCGTTGGCGATTTTTGTTATATCAAAATCTTTAACACTGCCGTCACGTTTGATGACGAACTTAGGCAAAGCCTCTGTAGAGTTCATGAAACACACCTCCAAAAAACAAGTAATTAGTATTGACGCAAACCTCATTTTCGAATTTGCGAGCTACAGATCTTATCTCTTTTTTGTTCTTTTGAGGAGGCTTTTAACACAACAGTTAGATACCCCCTATCTAAGCTACTACTATATATAGTAGTTTAAAAATTTTTCAAGAATATCAAAACAGAACCAATCTTCAATCATTTAGCTCTCGTTTAGAGAGACTAACTTATTATTCTTCCAGGTATTTTATCTTTTTTAACTCCGACAAAATTACCCCACACAAGATATTGAAAAAAATTTGTTTTTGAATTGAATGGAACAAACCCTAAATAGGTACATCTTTTTTCAATTTCGAGCCGGTGAATTTTCGGGTTGTATTTTGATCAAAAAATCTTTACCGAAACACAATTTCCATCACATCAGCAGGGGAGGAATAGATAAAGTTATTTTTATGTTAAATAAGTTTAATCCTTAATTTATATCTATTTAATATACTTTAAAGAAATATTTAATTTATTTTAAGTTTTTAGTTTTAAAAATTAGGGACGAATTAAATTGAATCTATTTTTTACTTCTGCTGATTTTAAACATTAGCTACTTAACTTCCAATCTGAAAAATTATTTTTAAAACATGGAAAGAAATTACGATAAAAAAAAGGAAAGATAAAATATTTTTTTATTAAGGAGAAAGCCTGTCAGATCTAGATTAACAGGAGAAGAACATAATAAGTTAGAAAAAAGGCTGTCGAACTACTCGACAGCCTTTTTTAATTTACTGTGGATTTTTTCCGGGACCAACCAGAAAGAACCCGATGCGTTTTGTTTGAGGAGCGACGCAACAATTTCAGTACGTACAGAATACACTAATTTTTATAATTTTTACATCTTCGAGATTACTAATTTATCCTTAAAAAATAAGTAGTTACTCGTATTTATTGCTTCATGAAAATAACCATTAGTTATTTTTTATAGTTATTCCTCGATAACTATTTTTTTTATTTTAAATGTTTTATATTAATCTGTCCCTTAATTACTACTTCATAGGTATCTGCCCTCTATTTAAATTCTCTCTCTTGGGTCTATTCTCGCTTTGTCGGCAAAACATCTCTGAACTCTGTAAAATTGTCATCCCTTAAACGAACAATATTTATTCTGAAATGCGTTTGACCAGTCACACAAAAACAAATATTCCTATTTGCCTAGCGATATATGGCAAAGAGTCTTTGGAATTTGTGACTGAATTCATCAACCAGCACCGCGGTTTCGAAGATAGTGCGGGCAACAAATTCTCTGTGAGCCAGTTGGCCGGCCAGTATGCTTTTGAACAAGTAAAACTGGATAGAAAAGGATATGACAGTAGAAGATTAGAAAAATATCTTTCTTACTTGTCTGATGCCGGTGCAGTTTTTTCTTTTAATGAAGCTCTCTCTCATGCCGATGATTTGATCAACTGTTTTACCGCTGATTTCGGACATGATGAAGACGGTGAGGCTACTTTCAGAATTAAAGCTCAGTCTTATCGTTTAAAGAAATATGATTGTCAGGCTTTGTGGGAGAGAGTCAAGCAATCAGAGCTGACTGTCTCTTCAGTGAAAACCGGAAGCCTAAGTTTTGATGATCTTTTTGACGAAGACTCCTCTTCTGAAGGGCTCTCAGATGATATTCTTGACTTTACCGTCAAGTTTGAACTGAAAGACTGCTCAGACGAAGTCTTTGCCTATTTATTCCGTTATGTAACGGCAGACAGCGGTCAATTATCTGTTGAGGATCTGGTTGATTTTCAATTTGTAGATTACCCCAACTTTCACGACGAAAGCATGACTATGCTTAACATGATGGAAGTCAAAGCAAAAGAAAAAGATGTGGAATGCCTGACTTCTGTCTTGAAGTTCGTGGAAAATCAAAATATGCAGTTAGGTTCGGCATTGCCTGAGCCGGTCTGCAAAACCGTCAAAACTGAACCAAAATCTATTGATATTCCTGCCTCGGTTGTTGCAACACTTTTAGTTCGCAAGAATTTAGTGTAGTTTTTTTCAAATTTAAGACCGGCATCCTAACTTTGTCTACACAATTAATCTGAGCCTTTACATTGAATTAGGCTAAACTTGCAAAGTTGAATTAGTAAGAGTTTGCAAAGAAGGGGTTTTCTCTTCTTTGTTGTCTATTTTTGTAAGAATTCTGCTTTATATGATTGAAAACGGTAAAACAAGAGCAAATGAAATACGCTCACTTTTTGTCCTTCCGGAATTAGTAAGCCATCATTTGGATAAAAGACCCAATATTCCTGCGGTCACCGAATATGATGCCGCTCAACAGCGTTGGGTTACTCTTACCTTTAAAGAACTCTACGATCGTTCCGTTATGTGGGCTAAAGCTTTCACTGCAGCCAACTTAAAAAAGGGAGATCGAGTTGCAATGCTTCTGCCCAATTCAATCGAAGCAGTTTGCTTTGATCAAGGGGCCCTTTTGATCGGCCTCGTCCCAGTTCCTCTCCATATTATTGATACACCTGACAACTGCGCCTACATCCTCCAGGATTCCGGTACAAAAGTGCTGGTTACTTTAAACCACGCACGATGGCATGCTATTGAGAAAGCTGCGGGGCCCAACGGTCTTCCTGATTTGCAAACGGTGGTTTTTATCAACGATGAAGACGAAGATAACGGCAAAGTTAAAGGCATAAGTCTGCAAAACTGGTTGTCTAGCGGAAAGGAAATCTCAGAACTCCCTCCTCTGCCTAAACAAGAAGATCTTGCATGCCTCGTCTATACCTCCGGTACAACAGGAAAACCAAAAGGCGTCATGCTGACTCATGAAAACATTATGAGCGACATCTCCAGTCTGCTTTACAACATCGCTCCTGAACCCACAGACAGCTGGCTGTCTTTTCTACCTCTGAGTCACACGTTTGAAAGAACTACGACTTACTACATTGGTTTAGGAATGGGCAACCAAGTCACATTCAGCCGCGGCATCACACGTCTTGTTGATGATTTGAAGACTGTCAAACCTTCAATTCTGATGTCCGTTCCTAGGATATATGAAAAAGTAAATGCAAAGATTCAGGAACGTTTAAAGACCAAATCTCTATTAGCCAGGAAATTCTTTACAGGAGCCATTGAATCTGGTTGGAGAAAATTCTGCAAAGAAAATGGTCTTGAGGGCGAAGAACCTAGATTCACGGATAAGATTCTGGAACCTCTTTACGAGAGGTTTGTCCGACAGAACATAAAGAACCAATTCGGAGGCAGAGTCCGAGTTGCCGTTTCAGGAGGAGCCGCAATCAGCCCTGAAGTAATCAAAACCTTTATTGGCCTTGGAGTACCCATTTACCAAGGTTACGGCATGACTGAAACCTCCCCGATTATTTCGGTTAATAAAATTGGTAATAACGATCCTTTGACCGTCGGGCAAATCCTTCCCGGAATTCAAGCCAAACTCGGGGACAAAGATGAGCTTCTAGTGAGGGGGCCGCAGATTATGCGAGGCTATTGGAATCGTAAAGAGGACACCGCTAAAGCAATTACTGAAGACGGCTGGCTTTCTACCGGAGACCAGGCTGACATCCTTCCGAACCGTTATTTAAGAATCAAAGGACGAATAAAGGAAATTATCGTCACATCCAACGGTGAAAAAGTACCGCCGGTCGATATCGAACAGTTGATTGAAACCGATCCGCTGTTTGCACAGGTTATGCTCATCGGAGACAATCGTCCCTTTATTTCCGCTCTTGTTGTTCTTAATAAAGACGAGTGGAAGCGTTTGGCAGTTACTTTAGAGCTAGATCCTAATTCTCCGGACTCTTTAAGTAAAAAAGCCGTACAGCAAGCATTGCTTAGAAGAATGAAGGCAGCAGCTAAGGGTGCTCCGCAATATGGAATACCTCGAGCCGTCACAGTCACACTGGATCCTTGGACTATCGAGAATGGTGCCTTAACTCCGACTTTAAAAATTAAACGTAGAATTCTGAACCAAAAATTTGAAAAAGAAATTGAATCTATGTACACCGATTTTGGAAAAAATAAGGACAACTAACATGACTTCCTCACCCCAAGAAGAACCGATCACGATAGTTCCGGATTTTCTGAAAGAAACACTAAAAAAATTTCCCACGCGTGAAGCTTATGGAGAATGGGATCAGCAGACTAATTCATGGCGATCGGTCACTTGGTCGGAATTTGCCGAAGAACTTCTGAAATGGAGAAAAGCCCTCCAAGCTTCCAATATTAAACCCGGAGACAGAGCAGCCGTCCTTCTTCCTAACTCGATTGACTCGGCCCTTGCAGATCAGGCTATCTTGGGAAACGGATGCGTTCCAGTTCCTCTTCATGCCGTCGATACGCCGGCAAGCAGCGCTTATATCATTAACAATTCCGAAGCCTCCATTCTTTTTGTTCCTAAAACATTACGATGGAACGCTATGGTCAGCGCTTGTGACAGTTTTCCGAACTTAAAGCTGGTTGTAGTGGTTAAAGAAGACACTTTAGAACATGCTGAGAACTCTCCTGTTCCAATCGTGACATTGAAAGATTGGCTGAAAGCCGGTGAAAAGGAGACTTTGACAAAGCCGAAGATTTCTCCGGGGGATTTAGCTTGCGTGGTATACACTTCCGGCACCACCGGTAACCCGAAAGGTGTCATGCTAACCCACCGCAATATCGTTTCTAACGTTCAAGGCTGCGGTCAAGTAATCGACATCAATCACAATGACGTCTATTTGTCTTTCCTCCCCTTCTCCCATACTTTTGAACGAACCGTTACTTATTACCTGGCTATTTGTACCGGCGCTAAAGTAACTTTTTCTCGAGGCGTACTTAAGCTAGCTGAAGATTTACAGCAGGTTAAACCGACAATTTTTATTTCTGTTCCTCGTGTATACGAGCAATTTCACTCGAAGTTCTTGGCTAAAGTAGCTGAACAAGGCTCAATGAAGAAAGCTTTAGCAGAGCACGCTATTGACGTCGGCTGGAGAAGATTCTGTCGTGAAAACAACTTGGCAGTACCCTCCTCTTCCATGAGTTGGTTGGACAATGTCTTCTGGCCTGCAGTCGGTAAGAAATTCGTTGCCGCGCTCAAACAGGTTTTCGGAGGAAGAGTTCGTTTAGCCATTGCAGGAGGAGCTGCTTTAAACAACTCTTTAGGAAGATTTTTCTGTGCTTTAGAGCTCCCCTTAAGACAAGGATACGGTTTAACTGAGACTTCACCGGTTGTGAGCGTTGCTGTCGTTGGAAATAATAATCCCGTCACTGTCGGAAATCCGCTTCCTAACGTCCAAGTCCGAATTGACGATGCGGGAGAGCTCCAAATTAAAGCTCCTTCCGTTATGATGGGTTATTGGAAGCTTCCCGAAGCTACTAAAGAAGTCTTTACTGAGGATGGATGGTTTAAAACCGGAGACTTAGCAAGCATTTCTGAAACTCACGGAAGAATCCGTATCAACGGCAGATTGAAAGAAATTATTGTGACATCTACCGGTGAAAAGATTCCTCCTACAGATTTGGAGCTTGCAATCCAATCTGATCCTTTATTTGAACAAGTTCTCTGTGTCGGTGAAGGACGCCCGTTCATTACAGCTCTTGCTGTAGTCAATGAGAATGAATGGGTTAAATTTGCCGCCTCTTTGAATGTGGATCCGGAAGATCCGAACTCTTTAACAAGAAGAGACGTGCGCCTGACTGCAATCCGCAGATTAAAGAAGTCAGCCTCTAACTTCCCCCAGTACGGCGTACCTAGAAATGTTTCTCTGATGCGTGAGCATTGGACAGTAGACAACGGACTTCTGACAGTCACGATGAAATTGCGTCGTAAGAAAATTTTGGAGCGTTTCCACGATAGAGTGGAAGAACTTTACCAAACACCGCAAAATAAATAGATGGGAAAAGGCTGCTCATCGGGGCAGCCTTATTAGTTGTATTGCAAGATTAATATTAATTTTTAACTTTTTCTTTTAATTCTTCAATCAATTTTTCTTGATTCTCTAATCTTTGCTCCATCGCTTTAAGTTTTTCTGCGTAAGGGTCTTCTTCGTTTGCCACAAAACCGTAAGCAGCCATGCGAACGTGGAGTTTAGGATCGTGAATAGCTTTTTCTTGTCTTTGCTCTTCCGCATCCACTTTCTTATCTTTTCTTTTGACGATTCGTGCCGGATTACCAACGGCAGTCGAATCAGGGGGAAGCGGCTTAATGACAACAGCATTACTGCCGATTCGGCAATTGTCACCCACGGTAAAAGCCCCCAATACTTTAGCGCCGGCTCCGATAATACAGTTTCTGCCGATGGTCGGATGTCTTTTTGTTCCTTCGGAAAGAGAGGTTCCTCCAAGAGTAACGCCGTGATAAATCGTACAGTCATCACCGACTTCTGCGGTTTCTCCAATAACTACGCCCATACCGTGGTCTATCAAAACACGTTTTCCAATCTCAGCGGCCGGATGAATTTCAATTCCGGTTAAAAATCTGCCTACCTGAGAAAGCCATCTGGCCGTGACCTTCCAATCAGCTTTCCAAAGTTTATTTGCCAAGCGATGAATGATAACGGCGTGCAGACCGGAATAGCATAGGAGAACCTCCCAACGAGATCGAGCTGCAGGATCTCTTTCGTAGATACTGTTGATGTCTTCTTTAATACTCTTAATCATGAAGATCTTCCCGTTAAAACCTCCTTGATTCTAACTTCACATTTACAGTTTTTTACTGCCTTTTCGTTCATCTTTTGAACGAATGATGGAGGAGTAGACTCCGCGAAGCAAATCCACTTCCGTCTGGGTCAATCCTGCCCGGGAAAATAAATGTCTGAACCGTTCCATCATGAATTTAGGCTTTTGAGGATCTAAAGCCCCGCATGCCACCATTGCCTGCTGCAAATGTCCGAACATTTTCTCGATAGAGTCAACGGACGCAAGTTCACCATAGCTGAAGCGGCGGCTTTCTTTGCTCAATAACGGTCCGCGCAGATCGGTTTGAAGTTGATAAGCAGTAACTTGGACGGCTTGAGCAAGGTTCAAAGAGTCACACTGCGGATTAGCAGGAATTCCCACACATCTTTGACACTGATTTACTTGTTCATTGGTCAGTCCGCTTCTCTCGGTTCCAAAGACAAACGCGATTCGGATATTGGAATCCTCTAAAGCCTCCTTGGCCTCTAGGCAAGCCTCCGTCAGAGAGACAAAGGGAGGCCCGAATTCTCTGTCATAGCCCGAAAGAGCATAGGCAAGTTGAATATCCTGTAAAGCGCTCTGTAAATCCGGTACGCACATCGACGAAAAAAGCACGTCAGCTGAACGGGTACAAAATGACAAGGCCTCTGGATTTCGTTTGTAGTCCCGGTCTCTGGGATTAACCACATACAATTCCGTGAATCCCATGGTATTGATAGCTCTAGCCGCTGAGCCGATATTGCCTGCGTGACTAGGCTCAACCAACACAAACCTAACCCGCCCTCCTTGGGGCACAAAAGCCATATGCAACCTCCAATAGTTTAGAATCTGACAATATTAATTTATTTAGAGCTCTTTTGCGGAGCTCGGAAGATATTCAAAGGTTTATTCAAACATGGCAACTAAGTCTCCTGAACAGAGCAAAAAAACAACTGCTCCAAAAAGAACTTCCAAGAAAAGCTCTGCGGAACCGGCCCCGAAAAAAAATAAAACGCCGAGACCCTCTACTGTCTCCCATAGTTTTAATGACGGTATGCTCAATGTAGCCGTTAGAGCCGCAATCGAAGCAGGAAAGATTCAGGCGAGAGCTTTTGGCAACCGCAAGAATCTTTCTATTTCCGCCAAATCATCCGGCGACTTTGTAACAGAAGTGGACCAAGCCTGTGAACAGGTCATCATCGAAACTCTTTCTAAGGCCTATCCGAATCATCGTTTTCTGGGTGAAGAAAACGGCACTCAAGGCAACAAGGAAAGTGAATACGAATGGATTATTGATCCGTTGGACGGGACCACGAACTTCATTCACGGTATTGATCAATTTGCTGTGTCTATTGCTTGCAAAAAAGGTAAACATTTGCTACATGCCGTGGTCTACGATCCATGCAGAAATCAGTTATTTACAGCAACTAAAGGCAAAGGAGCTTTCCTTGACGGCGCCAGAATCCGTGCCTCTGCTGCCACAATCCTGAGAAACTCCTTGATTGGTACCGGTTTCCCCTTCAGAGAAGGTGATGACTATGAATCCTACATGAATATTCTCAAAGACATGATGGAATCCACATGCGGCCTGAGAAGACCTGGTTCTGCAGCCTTAGATTTGTGCTTTGTTGCATGTGGCCGTTATGACGGATTCTTTGAAAAAGGCATCAAACCTTGGGATATCGCAGCCGGTGCTTTGATCGCCAAAGAAGCAGGAGCTTTGGTAACTGACTTCTCAGGAGAAAGCGATTATCTCGATAAAAATGAAATCGTTGCAGCTGCTCCGGGAATCTTCCCGGCCCTTCTCAACGTCGTTGAAAGAAATTTGAAGAAGTAATTTTGCTTTGCTTCTAGTGCAAAAGCCGGTCTTCGGATCGGCCTTTCTTTTTTTCCGTTAACATTGTTTCTATCCTTGTTTATCCGGTATTCATAAATGACCAGTGATTATTTAAATTTTGATGAGAACGATCCTGCTTTCAATGCAAAAACCACGCCTACGATGCGTCAGTTCCTCCTTATCAAAAGAGATAATCCTCACCTTCTGATTCTTTACAGAATCGGTGACTTTTATGAAACTTTTTACGATGATGCAGAACGAGTCCATCGTCTTTTGGGTCTTACACTTACTTCCCGTTCCAACTCTCCATCCGGAGAACGCATTCCGATGGCCGGGGTACCCTTTGTCACTCTTGACCAGTACCTAGTCAGACTTGTCAACCAAGGCGTCAGCGTGGGCATTTGCGAGCAAATCGGGGATCCCAAAAAAGGACCTCTTAATAGAAAATTAACTCGTATCATTACGCCGGGAACGCTGACCGATGAAAACCTCCTGAAAGAAAGAAACGAAAGCATTTTGATGGCTTTGAATCCATCAAAAAAAGGCGATCGTGTAGCCTTGTCTTGGCTTATCCTTTCCTCGGGTGTTTTCAAGGTGATGGAAGTTAACGGCAATGAGCTAATAAATGAAATAGCGAGAATCGGTCCGTCCGAACTGTTAGTGCCGGAAAGATTTAGAGAAGAGACAAACCGGATAATTGCCAGCGGTAGTGTTAATTTTCTGCCGGATTGGAACTTTGACAGAATTCGTGCCGAAAAAACGCTTTTAAATCAGTTTAAAACTTCCACGCTTCTTCCTTTCGGACTTGAAGGTCAAGACCTTCAGATTACTGCTGCCGGGACAATCCTCGAGTACGCAGTACAAACACAAGGCACTGAGTTAAGTCATATTAATCACATCGTAATCGAAAAAAAAGAAGAAACCGTCGGCATTGATGCGGCCTCCAGAAAGAACTTGGAAATCACTCAATCTCTTCGAGGAGATTCCAAAAATACTTTGTTCGGCGTACTAGATCATTGTAAGACGCCGATGGGGAGCCGAAGACTTTCTTCATGGCTTAACTCTCCGTTAAGAGATCAAAAAGCCGCTCAGGAGAGGGCTGACACTATCGAAGCTCTTTTAGAAAAGACTTATCTTTTTGACGACTACCAAAATGTCTTAAAAATTATTCCGGACTTTGAAAGAATTGCCACTCGGATAGCTTTAGGAACCGTTCGGCCGAAAGACCTGGCTTCTCTAAGAGATGCCCTTCCCTCCTTAGAAAAACTTTCTGATATCGCGAAGGGAATCGATACGGCTTTATCTCGTACCCTTGGAGCAGACATGCCGCTAAATTCCGAACTACATGCTCTGCTTCAAAAAGCTATTGTGGAATATCCTCCGACCTTCTTAAGGGACGGAGATGTCATTGCCCACGGTTTTAATGCTGAATTGGATGAATACCGCGCCTTAAGAGACAACAGCGGCAGCTACATCATGGAATACGAAGCGGCAGAAAAAGTCCGGACGGATATCCCGAATTTAAGAATTGAATATAACGGCAAGCTCGGCTACTTTATCGAAGTAACCAAAGCTCAGCTTTCTAAAGTTCCTGAAGATTATCTGCGGGTACAGACACTAAAAGGAACCGAACGTTTCACCACCCAGGAATTGAGGGAATATCAGGAAAAGCATATTGTTGCCGACGAGAAAAGCAAATCTCTCCAACAGTCTCTTTATACCGAGCTGGTTGAATCCATCAAGCAATTTACCCAGTCTTTGCTTCTATCGGCGCAAGCCGTCAGTATTTTTGATGTTCTACTGTCTTTGGCCCTTCATGCCGATTTATGCCGTTGGGTCAAACCGTCCTTTACAAAATATCCGGAACTGAGCATAAAAGGCGGCCGTCACCCGGTTGTTGAAAACACTATCGACAATTATGTGCCGAACGACTGCTTTATGAATCCTCAACGCAAGCTAATGATAATTACCGGTCCGAACATGGGCGGTAAATCCACATATATGCGTTCCGTGGCATTAATTGCGTTGCTGGCCTATTGTGGCAGCTACGTCCCTGCCGAAGAAGCCGTACTCGGTCCTATAGACAAAATTCTGACCAGAATCGGTGCTTCCGATGACTTGGCCAAAGGCTTGTCAACTTTTATGGTAGAAATGACGGAAGCAGCAGCTATTCTTCGTCAAGCGACTTCAGAAAGTCTAGTTCTAATGGATGAAGTTGGAAGAGGCACCTCGACTTTTGACGGACTTTCTTTAGCTGGCGCTATTGCCGAAGATTTGGTCCTTACCCGTCAAAGCATGACGCTTTTTGCCACGCATTACTTCGAACTAACTCAGTTGGAAAAGAATATTCCTGGTGTCGTTAATGTCCACGTATCAGCTGCTGACTCATCTTCTAGATTAGTTTTCCTTCATGAGATTCTTGAAGGACCAGCAAGTAAAAGCTACGGCATTGCTGTGGCCAAGCTTGCAGGAATACCAAAATCCGTGATTAGGACTGCGCAGAAGCTTCAAAGAATGCTGGAAGAAAAAGCTGCTCAAACCGACGAACCTCAGCTCGATTTATTCTTTGACTCGGGCCGCGGAGAAAACACAGAGGAAAAAGCAGAGCCTCTCCCAGAAAAAGAAATCGGCGATGAATTAAGGAATTCTTTGCTTGCCCTTGATTTGGACGAACTCTCGCCTAAGCAGGCATGGGAAAAGCTCTACAAGCTGCAGCAACAGGCTAAAGAAGAATAGAAAAAGAGAAGGATGATGCCCAATTTTGAAGCACCATCCTTTGTTAGTTTTTAAGGTTATCCGTTAATCTTACGGATGAATTCCACCAAGAGTTGTGAAGCCGACGGCAAAACAGAGTCGTCGAAATGCATATCTCTTGCGTGAAGTCCCGGAGTTGCGCCACTTCCTACTCCAAAATAGATGGTTCTGACTTCAGGATTTGCAATTTTGTAGAAATGGAAGTCTTCGCCGCCTCCTCCGCAGTCATTGGCTAATGCTTTTTCTCCAAACTGTTCAACGATGGTTTTCTTCATCAGATCAACCAGTTCAGGATCGTATTCGGGACCCGGACAATAGTCAATGATTTCGCTGGAAGCCTCCGCACCGAAAATTTCTTTAAGAGCACGGCATGATCCCTTCATTTTGTCAAGAATTTGCTGAAGAGCTTCATTATCTTGAGCACGGATGTCAAAAATAACCTTCACATAGCTCGGGATGGAATTAGTTGCCCCTTTTTCCGAATGAATCTGAGTCGGTTTAATGGACCAAGATTTATTCGGATCTACCTTAATGAGTCCGATTGCCGTTATTAACTGGCTGGCTGCTTCGATCGGATTAATGCCGAGATGAGGACGTGCAGCATGAGCCATTTTACCGTTAATCGTAATTTCTGCAGTCGCACAAGCAACATGATTAACAGAGGCGCAGAAAGTGTTGAACGGAATGTCTTGAACCGGCCGAATATGAGAGCCGACGACAATATCAACACCGTCAAGAACATGGTCTTTGATCATGTTCTGAGCGCCTGTCAGGCTTTCCTCCCCCGGTTGAAATGCCAAGCGAAGCTTACCTTTCTTCAATGTATTTCTGAGTTCCTGAGCGGCTCCGAGAAGAACTCCGCAATGAGCATCATGCCCGCAGGCATGGATAGCGACCGTTTTTTCCGGATCGTTTTCATCCGGATACGGCAAAGCATCCATATCCGCGCGAATCATTGTCGTAGGACCGGGAAGTCCTGAATCAATATCAACAGTTACGCCGTAGCCGCCGACATGGTCTTTAACGTTGAAGCCCATTTCACGGAGCTTCCCGGCAATATATTCTGATGTTTTCTTTTCTTGATTGGATAGTTCAGCTAATTCGTGAAGATCACGTCTGAAGAAAACTGAATTTTGGTAGGTCATTTAGAGAGTCTAAATAAGACGATCGGCCGGTCTCAACAGAGCCTAATCCTCCGATCGGATAATGGCAAGATTGTATTGCTGCTTGAAGCAATAATCAAATATGGAAAACGCTCAGATGTGAAAAAACCTTCCGGTGGTTCAAACTTTTCCGGAAGGCTTTAATAATGAAAATGAAGTGTTCTTATTCTTGAACTATTTCTTTAACTTCTACACCGTACTCATCTTTTACGACATTGTGATTTTTCAGAAGAGCAAACCACCTTCTGACCGTACCCCAAATGACGACTCCCATCAGAACCATCACAAAAGCGGAAAGGAATGCGAGCAGATTCTTACCGGCAGGCAAGTACTGGTACATAATCAGCCAAACGCCGGCCCACATTGTAATAATGGTCATTAAAACTCCGGGAACTCCGGTCATCCATGCGTATTTCGCTTTGTTCATGCGAATGAGCATAGTTGTGCCTATCAGCAGCGTCACGGAGGCTAACAGCTGGTTAGAAATACCGAACAGAGGCCAGATATTGGTGATATCGCCTGAGTAAACCAAGTATCCCCATGCTCCTGTAAAGACGATAGATGTGGAAATCAGTCCCGGAAGCCAATTCTTGTCCGCAAACTTTGGATAAACCTTGCCCATCATTTCCTGTAAGAAGAAGCGGCCTACACGAGTACCGGCGTCAACGGCAGAAAGAATAAACACGGCTTCGAACATAATGGCAAAGTGGTACCAGTAAGCCATTAACTGTTCCATCCATGGAATCTTACTGAAGATGTAAGCCATACCGACAGCCAAGCTGACGGAACCGCCCGGACGTGCCGCTAAGCTTTCTTGAACTTCGGCTTCTAAGCGTGGAAGATCATGTACTGCCATTCCCAAAGCCTGAAAATGCTCAGCACTGGAGTTAATCGCAAAGTAATCGGCAGGAACAAGAACGCAAGCAGCGACTAAAGCCATGATAGCTACAAAACCTTCCGTCAGCATAGCACCGTAGCCGACAAACAGCACGTTCTTTTCATTGTCGAGCATCTTCGGTGTAGTACCTGTACCGATAGTGGCGTGGAAGCCGGATAAAGCTCCGCACGCAATAGTAATAAAGATAAACGGAATAACCGGACCGGGAACGATTGGACCGCCTCCGCCGATAAACTTAGTCAGCGGCGGCATTTGGAAATGAGGAGCTACGAAAACAATACCGACAGCCAAGGCAACGATAGTTCCAACCTTCAAGAATGTAGAAAGATAATCTCTAGGCAGCAGAAGAAGCCAAACCGGAAGCACGGAAGCAAAGAAACCGTAAACCGGAATAACGATGGACATTGTCTTCTTATCCATATCCAACCAGCCGAAGTATTCCGGATGTTCGGCAACCCAGGGACCGGTGAGAATACATAAGAAAAGAAGAATGACGCCGATAACTGTTCCGATAGTGACTCGAAGCGGATGCTTGCTGTACTGCATATAGCCGCCCATCAAGATAGCAATTGGAATAGTGGCTGCTACCGTATAAGTTGACCATAAAGAGTTATACATTGCGTTAACGCAAGCAATTGATAAGCCGGCCAAGGTCAAAATCAAAATCGCTAATACAGCCCAGCTGGCAACGAAACCTGTGGTCTTATCGACTTCCTTGGAAGCGATATAAGCCAAAGACTTTCCTTTATGACGAACGGAGCAGAAAAGAACAACCATATCATGGACACCGCCGGCAAGAACACAGCCGATAAGAATCCATAACAAGCCCGGCAAATAACCGAACTGAGCTGCCAATACAGGTCCTAAGAGAGGACCGGCGGCAGCAATAGCAGCGAAGTGATGTCCGAAAAGAACGAATTTATTAGTTTTTACATAGTCCTGACCGTCAGCATATTTTTCGGCAGGCGTTGCACGTTGACTGTCAACGACTAAAACTTTTTGCGCAATATAGAGCCCATAGAATCTATAGCCAATTGCAAATACGCATAAAGATACGAACAAAATCGTTACAGCATTAATTCCAGTTAGATAGTCCAGCATGGTCCTCCCTCATCTAAAAGTAACTGTTGTAAGAAAATGCAATAAACGACTCTAATTTTATGCAGGGATAACCCGTAAAGGTATATACGAACTCAATTTGAGATAGAAAAGCCTACTTTCTGACAAAAATAGTTTGATGAGAAAAAGAGGAGGTGAGAATGCAAATGTTTGAAGTTTAGTTAAGCTAGAGCTGAGAAAAGCTATCGGAACCGGATAGGCAGAAGAGAAAGAACGAACTTTGCCCGCAAATTAAATGAAGAGAATTTCTCAAATTTGCGGGCAATCGCTTGAATTAAAAACTGAATTTTTAGTGCGAAAGCTGATCTCTGGTTACCTCAGAGATTTCAAATAAATCGGAAGAAGCTGCCTGAGATTCGATGTTTTCGATTTCTTCTTTAGTAGGCTTATTAATCTCAAGAATTTCGATATCTATGGTAAGAGCTTCTCCGGCGAGCGGATGGTTACCGTCAAGAATGGTTTCTCCGGAGCTAGCCGGTCCAAGAACTGTATAAATATTCTCGTCAGTCGGATCCAACACTGTGCCCGCAACCTTCATGCCTTCTTCGATATGGTCTCCCAATAAGGCATTTGGAACAGCCATAATCAAGGCTGGATCGGACTCTCCGAAAGCGTCTTCAGGTTCAAGCTTAAGATGGATTTTATCACCGACCTTTTTTCCCACTAAAGCTTTTTCTATGGCAGGAAGCGTGTCGTTGTGGCCAATGAGGATAAAACTTCCATCATCGTCTGTTTCCTCTTCAAAATCTTTACCAGCGGTCGTGACTTTCATCTTTACTTTCACAACGCTGTCGACCGTTACTACTGTCTCGTCATTTGTATTCTTCGCCATGTTGTTTCTCTCATTATCGATTTCGTCATATTACTCATCGTTTTTCAGTCTCGACGTTAGAAATACCATCAATGGGCGTAAAAAAACAGGACTGATAGGAAATCGAAGTCCTGTCTTTCAGCTTCAAAAATTGTTATCTAACTTGTTCTTGAAGGAGATTAAGAATTCTTGAAGAAGTGCTTAACGGATCTGTTCTTTCGCTTTCCGGGGCGGCGGTAACGCGAGTCTTGCCGTCTCCATTGTTCTCTAAGACAACCTTATAAATCGGTGCTTCCACAGCTTTTTCTTTTCCGAACCAGCGTGTAAACAAGCCTTCGTCACTATGCTTCTTAGCTTCGTATTCTGGATCCAAGTAACGAATGAAATATGTGCCGGCGGCTCTGTCGCGATCCTCGATATTAAAGCCGACACGATCTAAACCGACACCTACTCTTCTCCAAGCTCTGTCAAACGGCTCGTCAATAACCAAAGCTTCCGTTTTGCCGTCCGAACCTTTGATTTCCTTGCTCATATATTCTGGGGCTGCGACAGGTTTAAGAGCGGAAGTGTCAACTTCGTCTCTTGTCTTCTGCTTCGGATTGAATTCGTTTTCCAAACGCAAGGAAAGTCTAGTCAGCATTTCTGCTTCCAGCTCCTTGTCGGGAGCCCCCGGCTGCCACGCCGTCTGCCCATCTCTACCGTTTTGGTAGACTTCAATCATGCGGCGGTTGGTAATATAAATATCTGTTCCGCCCTGAGCATTTCTTTCCAAACGGGTGCGGTATCTGTCTCTTTCCCCGGTGGAATAAACAGAATCAAGAATCTTTCCTAAAGTGGCTCTGATAATATCCTGGGGCAAATTAGCTTTATTCTCTGCCCAATTAGTCTCCATAATACCGGCGCGAGGATCTTCTCTTTCGACTTGAAGTCCCACAGAAGGCCAGAAGTCAAGAACAGCGTTCCACAAAGCATCAGGTGCCATGTTGACCTGAATGTAGCGATCGGAACCATCCTTCACAATCTTGGCAACAACTGTAGAAGGCAAAACTGGAGCAACTCCCACTTCAGTCTGTGCACCGCTGGAGGCACGGCGTGCTTCTTCTATTTCAGAAATCTGAGTAGCGGTCACCACCTGAGTCTTTCCCGGCACGACAAATCGATCATCGGAAGGCAGCTGAGATAAGTCAGGAGGCACTTCCAAAGGTGCTCTGGTACTTGTAGTTTCGTATTGAATTTTTTCATTGGTAAAGGTTGATCCTAGATAAGAACAGCCGCTTAAAGAAGCCGCCAAAACCATTACCAATGTTGTGCGTACGGGAAACTGACCCATTTATAAAACTCCAAAAACCCTGGGAAGGGCTTAGTTTACATTACTAACAGACAGTATGAAATTCTATCTCATACTGTCATGTTTTTAATACTTGTTAAATGCATCCGCCGATCTGCAGGGCAAGCTCAACCTGTTCCCGCTTAGACGGAGCCAATGGGACCAGCGGAAGTCTAATTCCTCCGGGAATCAAGCCCATTCTCTGGAGAGCCCATTTAGGAGCAACCGGGTTAGGTTCACAAAAGAGCTGCTTGTGAAGCGGCATCAATCTGTCGTTGATTGCGCGAGCACCCATGACATCATTAGCAAGGGCTTTTTCACACATTTGAGCCATCAAAGACGGAGCAACGTTAGCTGTCACGGAGATGACACCTTGGCCACCCATCAACATCAATGCCAAAGCAGAGTCATCGTTACCGCTGTAAATAGCAAATTCTCTGTCTTTAGGCAGACGGCTCATCAAATCTGCGGCTCGGGCCAAATCTCCTGTTGCATCTTTCAAACCAACGATACCGGGAATTTGGACAAGACGCAGAACAGTCTCATTCTTCAAGTCAGCAACTGTTCTTCCCGGTACGTTATACAAAATCATCGGGAGGTCAACGGTTTCGGCAATTTTCTTAAAATGCTGATAGAGTCCTTCCTGAGTCGGCTTATTGTAATAAGGAGTGACCTGGAGACTGGCCACGGCACCGACCGAGCGCGCATACTCGGTAAGAATAATGGCTTCTCTTGTTGAGTTGGAACCGGTTCCCGCAATCACAGGAATTCTTCCGGCAGCTGCTTCTACGGCTACTCTAATAAGCTCATTGTGCTCGTCAAAATCTACCGTTGGGCTTTCGCCGGTGGTTCCGACTGCAACGATGGCATCGGTACCAGCGGCAATATGCATTTCAATAAGATTCTTATAGGAATCATAATCAATGGTTCCGTCTTCAAACATTGGTGTGACTAACGCCACAATACTGCCAGTAATCATTACTACATCTCCATTGCCAAATGAGGTTAGCTATTAGGTAGATTTTAGCGAACGAAGTATACAGAATTAGATTTTTAAAAGATTTTCGTAGTCGTACAAGGCAACAGGCAGATTTTTCCCGTCTATCGGTTTCTTGCATAGAATCTTCTGGAAGCAGTCCCCTTTCTCAGAGAGCGTTTCTTCGTATGCCAAAACCGCCATGGTATTGCGATAAGTATCCACAAGTTCCAGAGGATTCAAAATGAAATCGCAGTTCTTTGCCCGATTTCCGTCAAAACCTAGATAAGGCATCATGAAAGTTTCGTAAAGCAAATATCCGCCCGGAACCAAAGAGCTCGGCAAGAAACTTAAAATCGGACGATAAAGATAAAAATTAACCAGAATCACGTCAAAAGCTTCTGGCTCGAAAGCCCAAGTGCCGTTTTCAAGGTCAACCTGCTTGAAGGTGACACCCGGAAGATCAGCAACGTAAGGTCTGACTCTTTCGTCCCAATCAACCGCCGTTACTTCGTAACCCATCTTAGAAAGGTATTTTGTATTTCTTCCGCAGCCGCAAGCCAAATCCAAGACCTTTGCATTTTTAGGAAACAGTCTGGAAAATCTTTCCAGCCATTTTGAAGGCTGCCCTTTCAATCCTTTTAAAGAGTGAGCAGCAGGTCCGTTTTTAATCTCACAACTCATAGTTCCTCCATTTCCTATAGGAATGCTTTGACGATGGAAAGGCCAAAATGCATAAAGGGCTTCATGACGATGGAAAGCATGCCGGTCAAAATCAAAGCAAACAAAATGTACATCCCGTAGGGCTCGATGCGGGAGTATTTGTAAGCCAAACCAGGAGGCAGCAATCCTGTCAAGATTCTTCCGCCGTCCAATGGAAGAATCGGAATTAAATTCAATGCCATCAACATGATATTGACGTTGATACCGGCAAGACAAACTTCATAGAAGTAATTCTCAGTCAGACCTACAGAGTAAATAACCTTAAGAAGGATGGCCCAAATAATGGCCTGTAGAAGATTGGCTCCGGGCCCGGCAGCTGCCACCCAAATCATTGCCTGTTTGGGATTGCGCAGGTTTCTGAAATTGACGGGAACAGGCTTTGCCCAACCAAAAACAATCCCCCCTAATCCGCTGACCGCACTTCCAAGAAGCATTACCGCAGGAACCAAAATCGTTCCAACCGGATCAATGTGTTTCATCGGATTAAGAGTCACGCGGCCAAGCATCCATGCTGTTTGGTCGCCAAAATAACGTGCCACATAACCGTGGGCTGCTTCATGAATAGTAATTGCCAAAATCAAAGGGATGGCATATACAGTAATTGTTTGAATAATTGAATTGATGTCCATAAAGCAGAAGTTTATTTAATTTTAATTTTTCTAAGTGTTCAAAGTTGTATCAAAAGCCGATGGCCTTGCAATTCCCTAGCCCTTTTCTAAGAACTTCAGGTTCGTCTCCGGAGAGGTCTACTACTGTGGTATCACCCTTGGCAACAGTACCATCATCCAGAACGAAGGCCAATTGATCCCCGATAGCATCTTGAATTTCCCATGCTTCGGACAAAGGATCCTCTTGCCCAGGCATAATCATGGTAGTACCGACTAAGGGTTCGCCAATTTTTTCCAGTAAAGCTTTCAAAGCTTTGTTTTGCGGGACTCTAATACCGATAGTTTTCTTAGAGGGATGCGAAAGTCTACGGGGAACCTCACGAGTGGCTTCCAAAATAAATGTGTACGGTCCGGGGGTAACACTTTTAGCCATTCGGTAACCAGTATTATTAACTCGAGCGAGCTGGCTCATTTGGCTCAAAGAGTCACAAAGCAAAGTTAAATGCTTCTTTTCTCCTAGCTGACGGATGAGACGGATTTTGTCCAGTCCTTCTTTGTCGTCCATTCTGCACACCAGAGAAAAACCTGTGTCAGTCGGCACAACCGCCACTGCCCCTTTTGTCAGCAACTGAGCCGCCTGTTCTATTCTATGAGGTTGGGGAGAGTCAGGCATGACATTTAATATGTAACCCATTTATTTTTATCCTTTTTTCAAAAAAGCGACCAGACCGGAGTTAAGTCAGAAGGTATCTCTCCTTGCTTTCCGATTGGACATCTTGTATCTAATCTATGGAAATCGCTGCCCGTTGAAGCAATAAAAGCTTGCTCTCTGGCAATTTGGCAGATCATTGTATTATCTTTTGAAGAATGACTTCCCGTCGTCACTTCAATGACCTCACCTCCGGCATTCCTGAATTCATCCAGCAGTGCCTGAAGTTTCCAACCTTTTAAGCCATAGCGGCCTGGATGTGCCAATACCGGAATTCCTCGTGCCCTCTTGATTAGATGAACAGCTTGTGAAATAGTAGGAGCTTTAAGAGAAACGAAACCAGGTCTTCCCGAACCAATGAACTTTTCAAACGCGCTGTCAATAGAGGAGGCCGCCTTCGTATCCACCAGCCATTTTGCGAAATGAATTCTTGAGACCAAGTTAGGGTTAGTGACAAATTTCATCGCGCCTTCCAAAGCTCCGGGATAGCCCATTTCTTTCAGCTTTTTAGAAATTTCCTCCGCACGTTCTATGCGATTTACCTTTGTTTCCTGCAAAGCTTTTATTAACTCAGGACAAGAAGTATCGATATTTAAGCCAACAATATGGATCTCTTTGTTAGCATAGCCAGTGGAGATTTCCACTCCCGACACAAAAGCGATACCTTTTTGTTCACAAGCTTTCCGCATCCTTTCATTGCCGGCAATTTCATCATGATCTGTCAGCGAAACTAAATTTACGCCATTTTCCGAAGCCATTTCGGCTAATTGCTCAGGAGTGTAATTACCGTCTGAAAAAATGGAATGCATATGCAAATCGGGGATAACCGAACTTTTTTCTATACTTCTTAAATCCATAATGATTCGAACGGAAGTTCTATAAGACAGACTATCACTTTAAAACAAATCATTAATCAGATGACCAAACTGAACTAGTCTTTACTTATGAAGCCAAATAATTTCTTAGAATTTGAGAAACTTTAAGGAGACCTGAATGTCTGAAGAAATTACAAAACTTCCTGATCAAATTACCAAGTTCATGTTTGAAGATGCTCCGGTTAGAGGAGCTGTCGTTCAATTAGAGGACCAATGGCAGGAAATGACTCAGTTCCAGAATTATCCTGCTTCAGTCAACAAGATGCTCGGCGAATTCACCGCCGGCGCCCTCCTCTTATCAAGCACCATTAAGTTTGATGGTTCCTTAATTGTTCAAGTCAAAGGGTCGGGGCCTGTCTCGATGGTTGTAGTGGAAGTTAAAAACCGCACAACTGTCCGTGCCATGGCTAAATTAAGAGAAGATGCCAAAATTGCCGACAATTCGTCTTTCCAAGATTTGATTAATGCCGATGCCGAGGGTCAATGTGCCATTATTCTTGATCCTGCAAACAGAAGACCGTCCGACCAGCCTTATATGGGTGTAGTTCCTTTGGTTGGCGACTCTATTGCCGCAATTTTAGAAAACTACATGGAACAAAGTGAACAGCTTCCGACTAAGATTTCCTTAGCCTCCACGAGCAAAATCATCGGTGGCCTGTTGGTTCAGAAGATGCCTGAAGACGGCGGCACAGCCAATAAAGACATGGATAAGGACGCATGGCCGAGAATCTCTCAGATTGCTGGGACCTTGAAAGAAGACGAACTTTTAACCTTAGGTCAGGATGTCATTCTCCGGAGACTTTTCTGGCAAGAAAAAATCCAACTGCTTGGTACGGAAGAGATTCAGTTTCAATGCGGATGCTCAAAGGAAAAAACCGATGCCATGCTGAAGTCCTTGGGTAAGAAAGAATTGGAAGACATCTTAAAAGCCGAAGGCAAGGTTGAAGTCACCTGCCAATTCTGCAACAAAACGATTACCTATTCTCCGGCCGATATTGAGGCTCTCTTCCTGGAGGACAGTCCTATGACAGTATCGAAAGAAGACGTTCCTTCTACTCGGCAATAATTTAGTTCCTGATTCGTGCCTCCTCTACCGGGAGGCTTTTTTTATGAGGATTTCTTCTGAGAAAAAAAAGAAAAACGGTTATCCCGAAAGATTATTCTTAAAATTCACAAAGTACCTCAAAATTTCTAAACTATGGAAGTCACTCTTACCTTAATCCTCATCTGCTGTCTTGCCTTCTTTATCGCGGGATGCATTGATTCGATCGCCGGAGGGGGCGGACTTATTACAACTCCAACACTTTTGATGCTTGGTGTTCCAGCACATTTCTGTTTAGGCTCAACAAAACTTGCTTCCATGTGCGGCTCTTCCGTCGCACTTTTTACTTTTTGGCAAAACAAACAGATTATCGAGAAAGTCGCCTTGATAGGAGCGATCTCCTCCTTTGTCGGAGGTGTTCTAGGCTCTTGGCTAGCTCTATCGATTGATAATCAAAAAATGACTCTCATTATGGTTGGTCTGATCCCCGTCGGCCTTGCCATTTCTTTACTCAGCGGTGTCTTCAAAATTGACAAAGAAGTGGAAGAAGTAGAAGGATGGCGATGGAAGGCCATTCTGATTGGGATTACGGTGGGCATGTATGAAGGGTTTTTCGGACCAGGGGCCGGAAGCTTTTTTCTCATCGGTATTCATGTCTTATTAAAAGCCGGTTTAGTTAAATCCTCCGGAACGGCAAAAATCTTCAATATCTTTGCCAACCTCGGAGCGGTATGTACTTTTGCGTCCGCAGGCACCGTGGCCTACTCTCTGGCAATTCCTTGCGCTATTGCAAGCATTCTAGGGAACCGGATTGGGGCGAAGTACGCTATAAAAATCGGGCCTAAGGTCGTTAGGAAGGCCTTGTATCTAGTCATTTCGCTTCTGATGATCTCACTTATTGCCAAGCTGGCCATTACTAACAGTTAGACCGAGATTCAATGCAGCAACAGGCTCCTACGGAGCCTGTTGCTTTTATAGAGAAGAAAAGGAAAAAAATTATTCGCTTTTTAACCGATAAATTTTCTCTTTACCCTGATATTTAAGTTAGCTAGTAGCTCATAGCCAATTGTGCCGTGCAATGCTGCTACTTCATTGACCGAAAGATCCTTTCCCCATAATTCAGCCCAGTCACCCGGTTTTGTCTCAGGAATATCTGTAATATCAACGGTAATCATGTCCATGGATACGCTCCCGACTAAAGGAGCTTTCTTTCCATGAATCAATACAAATCTATCTTCCGCTTTCTGCCTGGGATAGCCGTCAGCATAGCCGCATGCAAGCACTGCAATTCTCATTGGATGGTCTGCTATGAATTTAGACCCGTACCCTACGGCGTCTCCCTGTTGAAGGTTCTGAGTACCTAAGATACCGGCTCTCAAAGTCATTACCGGTGTCAGGCCAAGTTCCTCAGAGGTTTTGTTGCCGTCCGGGCTCACGCCATATAAAGCAATTCCGGCTCTAACAGCACCATCTGCAGCTTCCGGATGCCAAAGGATAGCCCCTGAATTGGAGAAGCATTTAGCGCAGGGTAATTCTTCTAAAGACACCAAATTATTAAGCTGACCGGAAACCGGAAGCTTGCCGTCAGCAGGATAAGTCAGTTCTGAGTTAGCAAAATGAGTGACAAAATCCACAACTTCTACCATAGGAATCTTTTCAAGCTCTTCTTTAACAGTTTTGGCCCGTGCAGGAAGGAAGCCAAGCCGATTCATCCCAGAATTTAATTTGATATGAACCCTGGCTTTATTTTTAAAGTTAAATTTTTTGAGATCTTCAATCTGCCAATCCGAGTGGATCAAAGTATCAATCCCATATCTATCTACTTTATTTAAGTCGTCATATGTGAAGAAGCCCTCGATTAAAAGAACTGGCTTTTTCCAGCCGAGATTGCGAACTGCAACGGCTTCGTCTACATCCAGCAATGCTAAACCGTCAGTCAGTTTAAAAATATCTAAGAGACCATGAAGTCCATGACCGTACGCATCAGCCTTGACGACAGACCACATAAATCGTTTTCCGGCTTTTTCTCTAAGCAGTGCAATATTGTGTTGAAGAGCGTGTTTGTCAATTAAAGCTTCAATTGGACGAGGCATGGGAACACTTCCTGTAAAAATAAGGATCAGATAATTTTAATTAGTTGGAATGAAAAATCGCGCAAATCCGCGATTATTTCTTATCTTCAGGATATTCCGAAAGACGGAACAAGACTTCGTTTTCACGAATCATGTTCATGTGAAGGCGAGCGCGAGCCTCCAAGGCATCTTTACCCTCACGAAGACTAGCCGCTTCGGCTTGTATTTGATTGATTTGAGCGAGAACATTCTCGTTAGCTTGTTTCTGTTTCACAAGCTGAATGTTAAGTTCTTGAAGTCCTCTTTCACTTCCCTTGCCCCACCACAAAGGATACTGAATGAGGACCAAAAGGACCAATAGCACCAAGGCTATTAACCTTGGTGCCGTATTGCTGGTTGTTTTACTGTATGCAGCCATTAGCGTTTGATGTTATAGAAGGCATCCAGCCCCGGATAAGCGGCGAGATCGCCTAATTCATCCTCAATTCTCAAGAGCTGGTTGTATTTTGCCATTCTATCGCTGCGGGACATAGAGCCTGTCTTGATTTGTCCCGCATTGGTACCGACAGCGATATCAGCGATCGTTGAATCTTCAGTTTCACCGGAGCGATGAGAAACAACGGCAGTGTAACGAGCCCTCTTGGCCATTTCAATGGCTGCGAAAGTTTCAGTCAATGTGCCAATCTGATTAATCTTAATCAAAATGGAATTAGCTGTACTCTTCTTAATACCTTCTTTCAAAATCTTTGTGTTGGTCACAAAGAGATCATCACCAACCAACTGAACTTTATCGCCTAATGCTTTAGTAAGCTTGGCCCATCCTTCCCAATCGCCTTCGGCCATACCGTCTTCGATGGAGATGATTGGATATTTGTCACACCATTCTTGGAGCTTAGCAATCCATTCGTCATCAGTAAGTGTCTGACCTTGACCTTTGAGGTTGTAAACACCGTCTTCATAGAATTCGCTGGAAGCACAGTCCAAACCAATGAATACATCCTTACCGGGAACGTAGCCTGCTTGTTCAATGGCATCCACGATCAATTCAATAGCTTCTTCATGGCTATGCAATGTAGGAGCAAAACCGCCTTCGTCACCGACAGCAGTTGTCATGCCTTTGCCATTGATAATCTTCTTCAATGTGTGGAAGATTTCAGCACCGTAGCGAAGAGCTTCTTTGAAAGAAGGAGCACCTGCAGGAATAATCATGAATTCCTGAATGTCAAGGTTATTGTTGGCATGCGCACCGCCGTTGATGACGTTCATCATCGGAACCGGCAAGGTTGTAGCATATGTACCGCCGAAATAACGATAAAGAGGAAGTCCTGCTTCTTCAGCTGCAGCCTTGGCAACCGCCATAGAAACGGCCAAAATAGCGTTGGCACCGAGTCTGGACTTGTTGTCTGTACCGTCAAGTTCAATCATGATCTGGTCGATCAATGCTTGATCGGTACCTTCTTCGCCGATCAATTCGTCTCTGATTTCACCGTTTACATTGGCTACGGCATTGAGAACACCTTTGCCCAGGTAACGGGACTTGTCTCCGTCACGGAGTTCGATAGCTTCACGGCTGCCTGTAGAGGCACCGCTGGGGACAGAAGCACGGCCGAAAGCGCCGCTTTCCAATACAACCTCAGCTTCAACCGTAGGATTTCCGCGGGAATCTAAAACCTCACGGCCAAGTACTTCAACAATTGCACTCATATTGTCCTCAATAAAATTTAACGAAAATTATTTTCTAAAAATACCGGATTGTTCTTTACCACTTTATCCAGAGCCACAAGACTTTCCAAAAGCTCTTCCATCCTATTCAAAGGAACGGCATTAGGGCCGTCGCTCTTAGCACAGGCAGGGTTGGGATGTGTTTCCATAAAGAGACCCGAGACGCCGGCAGCGACCGCCGCGCGTGCTAATACAGGCACGAATTCTCTCTGTCCTCCGGAGCTTGTTCCTTGGCCGCCGGGAAGTTGGACGGAGTGAGTAGCGTCAAAAACCACAGGTGCGTTGCACTCTCTCATAATGGCCAAACTTCTCATATCGGAGACTAAGTTGTTGTAGCCGAATGAGGCACCTCTCTCGCAGACCATGAAACGATCCTCAGAGAGACCTGCCTTTTGAGCAGCGTGTCTGGCTTTCATCACAACCTGTTTCATATCGTGAGGTGCCAAGAACTGGCCCTTCTTGATATTTACCGGCTTTCCGCTAACTGCACAAGCAGTAATAAAGTCTGTCTGACGGCATAAGAAAGCCGGGGTTTGAAGTACGTCTACAACGGCCGCAACCGCAGGAACTTCTTCTGCAGTGTGAACATCGGTTACTACCGAGACTCCGATTTGCTCTCTTACTTTTTCGAGAATCTGAAGTCCCTTCTCCATTCCTAATCCACGAAAACTTGCATCCGAAGAGCGGTTTGCTTTATCGTAACTTGCTTTAAAAATATAAGGAATGCCCAGTCTATCGGTGATTTCTTTCATTTTGCCGGCAATATCTAAAGCCATTTGTTCGCTTTCGATCACACACGGACCGGAGAAGAGAAAAAACGGCTTATCTAAACCGACTTCGAAATTACAAAGTTTCATTAAAAATTATTCCTTGTGGTGTTCGTCTCTATATTTAGCAGCGCTGCGGATGAAAGCATTGAAGAGCTTATGGCCGAAACGCGGAGAAGAAGTAAATTCCGGATGGAACTGGACGCCGACAAAGAAGTCATTCTGCGGGAGTTCAACAATTTCAGGAAGGTTTTCGCCCTGGGTACGTGCAGCGATAACCAAACCGTTCTTTTCGAACTGATCGCAGTAAGAATTATTGACTTCATAACGGTGACGATGGCGTTCGGCAACAACTTCGCCATAAATGTCATGAGCCTTTGTACCGGCTTTAACGGGAACTTCCTGTTTACCCAATCTCATAGTACCGCCGAGATCGCTGTCTTCAGTCCGAACTTCCTTCTTGCCGGTTCTGTCTTGCCATTCGGTAATGAGAGCCACGACAGGATGCGGTGTATCAGGTTGGAACTCAGTTGAGTTAGCTCCGCCGAGTCCGCATACGTGACGTGCGAATTCGATTACGGAAAGCTGCATGCCCAAACAAATGCCAAGGTATGGAACATTATTTTCACGGGCATACTGAATAGCCAAAATCTTGCCTTCCGTGCCGCGTTTTCCGAAACCACCCGGAACAAGAATAGCGTCCATTTCTTTGAGGCAGTCGGCACCATTCTTTTCGAGTTCTTCGGCTTCGATAAATGTAGTCTTGACTTTATGGCCGGTATGGATGCCTGCGTGGATCAAAGCTTCATTCAAAGACTTGTAAGAGTCGGCCAAATCATATTTACCGATCATGGCAACTTTGACTACGTCTTTTGGATTTTCAAGTTTCTCTACAACTTCTTCCCATGCGGACAAGTCAGCCGGTTTCGGGTTGATATCCAATGTTTTGCAGACGATCGCATCCAATCCTTGTTTGTGAAGCATCATTGGAACTTTGTAGATGGTGTCTACATCCCAAACGGAGATGACAGCGTTGATTGGAACGTTAGCGAACAGAGAGATCTTAGACTTTTCATCTTCCGGAATCTTACGGTCTGCACGGCAGAGAAGAACGTTTGGAAGAATACCGATTTTTCTTAACTCTCCGACGGAGTGCTGAGTCGGCTTTGTCTTTAACTCGCCGGCACTTGGAATATAAGGAACCAATGTCAAATGGATGAAGCAGGAGTTATTTGCTCCTAGCCTCAAGGACATCTGACGAACGGCTTCCAAGAATGGCAAAGATTCAATATCACCAACGGTACCGCCGATTTCAACGATTGCGATATCAGGATCTCCAGCTGCATGAGCACCGCGAATGATAAAGTTTTGAATTTCATTGGTGATATGAGGGATGACCTGAACGGTCTTGCCGAGGTATTCACCGCGTCTTTCCTTCCTCAACACGTTCTGGTAGATCTGACCTGTTGTAAAGTTATTGGCCTTATGCATTTTTGGAGTAATAAAACGCTCATAGTGGCCTAAGTCCAAATCAGTTTCCGCGCCGTCTTCCGTAACAAACACTTCCCCGTGCTGGAAGGGGCTCATTGTGCCCGGATCCACGTTGATGTAGGGGTCCATTTTGATGATTGTTACTGAGAGGCCGCGGGATTCAAGTATTGCTGCTAGGGAGGCGGCTGCGATTCCTTTACCAAGAGAAGAAACAACACCACCAGTCACAAATACGAATTTCGTCATCCTTAATCCCGAAAGAAAAAAAAAAGAGACGCGCTTTTGGCGTGCATATAATTCCGCTCATTATAACGAGGGGGCGGACGTTTTCAAACCATGAGAGCCTTTTTTCAAAAATAAATTACAACATCCGTGCCTACAATGATATTTAGCATGGGAATTTGAAATGGATATTGAAAATTCTGAGTCCTAATAATAAAAAGAGCCTCCAGGGAAATTATCCAAGGGGAGTTTTCACTGCAGTTTTCACATTCGAACTGCTAGCCTGAGAAACAAATTATTTGTTTTTCGCAGGATTTTGCCAGTCGGGCAAGCTTTCATTTCGTCATAAAGGAAGCGTTCTTTAATGAAAGCACTGTCTCCTCCCAAAACATCCACCAATGCAAAAGCAAATGGAAGAACCGTTCCGAGACCGCGACTTGTAACTAATTTTCCGTCAATAACCACAACGTCTTTCACATAGTTGGCATCTATGTAGTTAGGTTCAGTGTGTTTGCCTGGATAGGCAGTCATTGTCTTTCCTTTGAGGATGTCTGCCTTTGCTAAGACTTTAGGAGCGGCGCACATTGCAGCGACAAACTTGCCGGACTGGTCATAGTGACGAACCAAATCAAGAAGTCTTTCGTCAGCAAGCATATTATCAACACCTGTCCATCCCCCTGGAAGAACGATCATGTCGTAATTTTTAAACTGCGTAAGTTCATTACCTAAAACTTTGTCAGCTTTGATGGTGATGTTATGAGCGCCAGGAACCATTTCACCTGCGATACTGACGCTGTCGGTCGGAAAACCACCACAACGAACTACATCGAGGATTTCCACGGTTTCTCCTTCTTCAAAGCCGGGGGCTAACACGACCAAAACGGAAGGTTTATCGGCTGCCATGGCCTTCCCGGATAAACCTGCAGCAGCCATGAGAAGGACAATAGCTAGTTTTTTCATATTGATACCCAGAGAGCTTCAGCTTTCGAGCGACAAAAGTTCTAAGGCTTTCTCAATAAAAGCCAAGTGCAGCTTGCTGAAAAGTTATTAAAGAATGAAATGAAGAGGAAGCAACAAAAACAACCACCCCTTTCGCCGCTCCCTCCCCTGCAGGAGAAAAATGAATACTTCTTTCAGTCAGATTCTTGCGAGGAGAAAATTAGAACCGATCAAATACTTAGAGTTTCAATCCGTCCCGTCTTTTAAGGAGCATAGCTGAGACTTAATTGCTCTGCTTTGAATTAAGGAACCTTAAGTTCTCTGAATTCGTGGCATTCGTCGCACAAGAGAACTGGTTTCTTGTGACCGCGGTGACAGCTTGTGCAATCCGGATTTTCAATGTGTGAGTCGTGCGGATTGATGTCATTCTTGTCGGTACGGGCTGCGACTTTCTCATAGCTTCCGTGGCAAACCAGACACTGCTGTGTGGCTACCGCTTTCGGAGGCATTGTGGTATGGCATGCTTCGCACTTTCCGCCTCTTTCCATGTGGCGATCGGCGAGCATCTTATCAGCTGCAAAAGAAGTCGTGGCCGATAAAGCTAAAACTAAGATGGAAACAACGGTCTTTAACATGATAAATCTCGGGAGGAGTGCCGCTTGCGCGGCACTTGTTAGTTAAAAGAATTTATTGAAGAGCTTATTGCCAGTTTTGTTCGCCGGCAGCTGTGCGTCCTACAATTCTTCCGAATACGCACGCTTCGGAGTTGTTGGTAGCACCCTGGTAGATGTGACCCCACATAGAACCTAATTCACCGGCGCTGTACAAACGTGGAATCGGGTTGCCGAACGGATCAAGAACCTGGCCGAGTTTGTTTCTCTTCGGGCCGCCCTGAGTGTTCAGGATGGCTGGGTAGAGTTCAGCTGCATAGTATGGACCTTCGCCGATTGGACGAGAGATGATCGGAGCTTCGCGGCCTTCGAAAGCAACTTTGCCTTTCTTTTCAAGAGGACGTCCGAAGTCTTTATCGGCGCCGGCTGTAATCTGTTCATTCCATCTCTTAACGGTTTCAACAAGGTTTTCAGCAGGAACGTTGATCTTCTTAGCCAATTCTTCGATTGTCGGAGCACTGACGATAACGCCTTTTTCGATTTCAGCACTGTTGTCCTTACTCCACTTGTAGTCTTCACGGTTCAAAGCGTAGCCGGAAGTTGCACCGCCGATGATCGGGCCGCGTTTGCGGGCTTCTTCATCGAAGATAACAAAGCAAGGAATTCTCGGATAACGATGCTTAACAGCGTCAAGAAGGTTAACACCGTAAATGCAGGTGTGGTTGTCCATCTTTTCGTTAACGAAGCGTTTGCCGTCTTGATCAACATAGATGTGAGAAGGAGCAAGCATGTTTATCTGGAGAGCTGTCTTCAAGCCCGGAACAACGAGTCCCAATGGGCAGGAAAGAGCATTCATGTGCCAGAGGTCTGCACCGGCTGCCTGAGCCATGCGAACGCCGTCACCGGTGTTGCCCGGGTGGCCTAAGCGATGGAACTTCTGACCCATTGTGTGGTTAGGGAGCATCTTGTCATCGAATTCGTAGCCGCCTGTAGCAAGAACAACTGCCTTTTTAGCCTTAACAGCTTCTTTCTTGCCGTCGATTTCAATCCAAGCACCGAGAACTTCGTCGTTTCTTGTGATCAATTCAAGACCGCGGGCATTGTAAACAACAGGGATCTTTCTGACGGTTTCGACAGCGTAGCGGTAGTTGTTAAAGAGCATATCGCCGCCGCGTGTCTTCTGTCCTTTCGGAGTGCGGAAGCGCCACTTGTCGATAGCATCGGATTCAGGAATGCTCTGGAAACCGGCGTGACCGTAGATGTAAACCTTCTGATCCGGAGCCAAGGAAAGAAGGAAGTCTTTGGACTTCATGGCTTCGTCAACGAAAGCTGTCAAGAGTTCGTCGTCTTTTTCGCTGTTGGCAAAATCGTATGTCTTTCTCAAGTATTCGATGGCACGTTCTCTGTTGTTAGGGATCATCATGCCGCCGGAGGAAACAGCTGTATTGCCGCCGCCCTGCGGGCATTTTTCGAAGATAACGACATCAGCGCTAAGATCTATTCCATCAATATACTTTTTCTTCAATTAAAACAAGAAGTTACAATTACTCTTATGAACGTCTACTGAAAAGATTTCTATTAGTTGCATATATGAAAGATTTGAATTCCTCCTGCTGACAAACCAAATAAAAAGCAATAACTCTGTACAAAAAATTTGAGCCTCCTAAATTTTTCATCTGGAAGGCTCTAGTTCTTGACTAGCATTAGCTAGTCTGTCTTAATACTAGGGTTACATAAGGAATAACCAGGTAAGCATTAAGAAGATTGGGATAAGTATGCCGTAGGACCAAATCATATAGCCAAAGAATGTCGGCATCTTGATTCCTCGGTTCTGCACAATAGAAACAACCATAAAGTTCGGAGCATTTCCAATGTAGGTCATCGCGCCCATAAATACGGCACCCATAGAGATAGCCATCAAAGTGTGAGCTTCTTTAGTCATCAAGAGCTGAGGGTCGCCGCCGGCCAAATTAAAGAAGGCAAGATAAGTCGGAGCGTTATCCAAGAAGCTGGAAAGCATGCCCGTGAGCCAGAAAAATGCTGCATTAACCGGCTGACCGTCCGCGCCTGTTACCAAAGAAACTAACGGTGCGAATGCACCTTCGTGGCCTGCTCGAAGCATTTCCAAGACAGGAACGATTGTCACGAAGATGCCGAAGAATAGCTTGCCGACCTCGAGAATCGGTTCCCAACTGAACTGATTGGCTTCGCGGTATTCTTTTCTGGTAAGTAAAAGAGAAAGGATGCCGGCAGTTAAGAAAATTCCGTCACGGATTATGGATTCAAGAGCTAAATGGACACCAAGCACATGGTATTCAACCCCTGTCTTCCAGAAACCGGACATAAGAACAGCACCAACGATACAGGCAAGAAGGATAAAGTTAACCGAACCTTCAATGCCGAACGGAATCTTCTCTTTCGTTTCTAGAAGAGAAGGATTGGCTTTAACTTCTTTATTGAAGAGGATGGTATCAACAAGAAAGTAAACGCACAAAAGAAGACCAACCGCAAGTCCGGTGACAAGCAAAAGATGCTCAGCAGTCCAGAAGAAAGTTACGCCGCGAAGGAAGCCCAAAAACAGCGGGGGATCGCCTAAGGGAGTAAGAGAACCCGCGATGTTGGCAACAATAAAGATGAAGAAAATATAGGTGTGCATCTGATAGTGACGCTTTTTGTTAGCCTCAATCAAAGGTCTAATAAGAAGCATTGCAGCGCCTGTTGTTCCCATGAAGTTAGCAAGAACGGCACCAACCAAAAGGAATCCTGTATTCAAAACCGGGCGGCCCAAGAAAGAGCCTCTTAAGTGAATACCGCCGGCTACCACGTACAAAGAGCCTACGAAAATAATAAACGGCACATAGTCGCCGATGAGAGCATGTGCGAGAGCTTGAGTACTGGTTGTGCTGTCGAAGAAAATATAAAGAGGCACAGCACAAAGAATTGCCCACATAAGAGCAACTTTTCCGTAATTCTTGTGCCAAAAGTGCGCAAAGAGCAAGGGTCCCAGAGCGATGCTCAACAAAATGCCGGCAAACGGCACTGCCCACCATAAAGAAAGAGATGCTCCCGGGAGAGAAGCGTGGGCATTAAGCGGCAAAAGTCCCAGCACCAACGCGGATGCCAAAACCGTAGATGTCGAAGATTTCATTAATGCTTCCTAAAAATTAAAATTAAGCCTTCGCCTCTTGACATTCATCAAGCTCAAAGACCTCTCTTAAGTACTTCAAATATGATTCGTCCTCACACATGCTCTTGCTTGGAGAATCGGACAATTTTGCAACCGGTTGTCCGTTGCAGCGGACTAGTTTAATGACGTTCTGTAATGCAGGATAACCCAGGTCGTTAACCAGGTTGGTCCCAATGCCAAAACCTAAATTGATCTTGTTATGGAACCGGTTGTAGAGACTAATGACTTTGGGGATGTCCAGCATATCGGAGAAAATCAAGCTCTTCGTGCGCGGATCACAACGATTGCGCCTGTAGTGCTCGATGATTTTCTCGCCCCAAATATAAGGATCTCCGGAATCATGTCTGGCCCCGTCAAACAATTTGCAGAAATACATATCGAAATCTGACAAAAAGGCCTTCATTCCGAAAACATCTGACAGAGCAATCCCCAGGTCTCCTCTGTACTCTTTAGCCCACATTTCAAAGGCATACGTCTGTGAATCTCTCAAACGCGGCCCGAGAGCCTGACACGCCTGAAGATATTCGTGCGCCATTGTTCCCAATGGGGTTAATCCTTCGGTCATCGCGAAGTATACGTTACTAGTTCCTACAAATTTGTTACCAAGTTGTTCTCTCAAAGTTCGAATCACTTCGAGCTGCCACGCCTTCGAAAATCTTCTTCTAGTCCCATACTCTGAGATTGTCAGACCCGGAGAACCATTAGGCAGATCCTTAATCAGTTGAATTTTTTCTGCTAAACGCCTTCTCCCTTCCTCTAAATCGGGAACCGGATAGAACTTCTGGTAATAGCATTCTCCCACGATGGCCAACACAGGAATCTCAAACATAATTGTGTGAAGCCAAGGCCCTTTAATGCGAATTTCAATGTCAGTCTTACTTCCGGCTGCCGGGTAAGCTTCAATACGGGCTTTATTGAGGCGGAAAAGTTCTAGAAAATCTACAAAATCGCTTTTAATAAAGCGCAGCTTAGAAAGATACTCAAGCTCTTCGGGCTTGAATTGAAGAGTACATAAGTTTTCGATTTCTTCTCTGATTTCCGGCAAAACAGCTTGAAGATCCGTCCCTTCATTTCTGCACTTAAATTTATATTCAACTTGTGCACCGGGAAATTGATGAAGCACACACTGCATCATCGTAAATTTATACAAGTCGGTATCTAGAAGAGAATTTATGATCATGTAGTAATCTGCCTGAATTGTTGTGCGGTCATTCTAATGTTTTCAATATACTAACGGAGGAATGAGAGATTACTTTCTTTTAGGAGAAAGATTTTCTCATAATGTGAATTACAGACATTTACCGAAAAAAGTGCCCGTTCGATAAAAATACCTCCTTTGAACCTACTTTTTTGCAATCAGACAAAAAGATATCTCGTCAAAGTTTTAAAATAAAGAGCTTAATCTTAAAAACCTACAAGTTGGAGAAATAATTAAATGGCACACGTTGTCACCGAACCTTGCATTCTCTGCAAATACACCGACTGCGTTGACGTCTGTCCTGTCGACTGCTTCAGAGAAGGTCCGAATTTCTTAGTCATCGATCCGGATGAATGCATTGACTGTGCAGTTTGCATTCCGGAATGTCCGACTAACGCCATTATGGCTGAAGAAGACGTTCCCGAAGATCAACAGGAATTTATCGCCTTGAATGCAGAATTAGCAAGAGTTTGGCCTTCCATCACCCGCATGAAGCCTCATACTGACGAAGCAGAAGAATGGCGCGACGTGTTGGTTAAACGCCAATATCTTAAAAAGGAACCCGAATGATTCCTCAAAAAGCAGTACCCATTAAGCTTCTCCAGAAGCAAGTCTGGAGAGAAGGATTAGTTTCTCTGAGATTTGAGAAGCCGGACTCTTTTACTTTTAAGCCCGGACAATTTGTTCGTTTAGGAATCGAAAAAGATTTCGCTGAGGGTGCTGCTTACGAAGGTCGTCCCTACTCTATGGCGTCTCTTCCGGAAGATCCTTTTTTAGAATTCTTTATTGTTGAAGTTCAAGGAGGAAGAGTTTCCGGTGCGCTGACGGCTTTAGAGCCGGGACAATCCTGTTACTTAGAGCCGGAACTTTGGGGCTCTATGCTTCCGGAAAGAATTCCGGGAGGAAATACGTTATGGTGCATCTCCTCCGGTACCGGCTTGGCGCCTTTCATGTCTATTCTTCAGGACGAATCTGTTTGGAAGCAATGGCCGAACATCGTCTTGGTTCACTCCGTCAGATATTCCGAAGACTTGGCATACACCAATCTCATTCAGAAATTTACGGACGATTCTAGATTCGGTGCCAATCCAAATAATTCTTTCTGTTATGTTCCCGTGATTACCCGCGAAGCCACACAGTTCTTATCTCAAAGAATTCCTGCTTTAATTGAAAGCGGTGATTTAGAAGCAACCGCAGAACGCAAGTTAGATCCGGTTAAATCCCGTGTTCTTTTATGCGGTAATCCAGAAATGCTGAAATCCGCTCGAAATGTCCTTAAAACCAAAGGATTCGTGTCTCCGCGCAGGGGACAGCCCGGAAACCTTCTCGCTGAAAACCTCTGGTAACCATCTTTCTTTATGGATCAATTAGTTCTAAAGATTGACAGCATTCTTCCGCAGACGCAGTGCGAACAATGCGGCCATAAAGGCTGTCTGGAATATGCCAAAGCCATCGTTAGCGGAGAAAAAATAAACCGCTGTCCTCCCGGAGGAGACGCCGGCATCCGCAAGCTTGCTTCTTTATTAGGGTTGGAGATCCTGCCGTTGGATCAATCTTGCGGAGAGCATGTTCCCTTTGAAACGGCCGTAATTAATCCAAAGCTTTGCATCGGATGCAAACTCTGTGTTACGGCCTGCCCCACCGATGCCATCATTGGTTCTCCAAAACATATGCATCAAGTAGATCCTGTTTTTTGCACAGGATGCTGTCTTTGTCAGATAGCCTGTCCGATGGACTGCATTGATATGGAGCCAGCGAATAGAGAATGGACCGAGGAAGATAAAAACCGTTCCAGACAAAGGTTTAATACCCGGAATCTGCGCAGAAAGCAGATAGAAGAAGAAAAAGAGGCCAAGCTCAATGCCAAAGGATCAGCAGCGGCTAAGAAAGATCTCCTTGCAAAGCTTTTAAAGAAGAAACAATGAATCAGGCAAAAAGAATAGAGATTTTAAAGGTGCTCCAAGCGGACAATCCTGACCCGAAAAGCGAATTGGAATATTCCACTCCTTTTGAGTTGTTAATTGCTGTTGTTCTTTCTGCTCAGGCCACCGACAAAAGTGTCAATGAAGCGACCCGGCATATTTTTCCTATCGCCAACACTCCGGAAAAGCTGTTGAAGATGGGCCCGGAAACCTTTCTTGACCACATCAAGAAGATTGGACTTTTCAGAACTAAGACCAAAAATGTGATGGAACTATGCCAAACCTTAGTTGATAAGTACCACAGTCAAGTTCCTCAAGAATTTGACAAGCTTGTTGAGCTTCCGGGCGTTGGCAAGAAAACCGCCAGCGTGGTGATGAACGTCGCTTTCGGTGAGCCGAAAATCGCTGTGGATACGCACGTTTTCCGCGTTGCCAACCGCACAAAATACGCAACCGGAAAAACACCTGAGCAAGTTCAAATCAAAATGGAACGGTATACGCCTTTAGAGTACCGCGTCAATGCTCATCACTGGTTTATTCTTCTCGGCCGCTACATCTGCAAAGCCAGAGCTCCCGAATGCTGGCGCTGTCCGATTAAAGACCTCTGCGAATATAAAGAAAAGCTTCTTGAAAAACCAGAGAAGAAAAAAGTCAAACAAATGAAGCCCGGTACGTGAGCTTCGAGGCAGAAAAGAGGCCTAAAAAAGCCTCTTTTCTATTGACTATGCTCCGGCAGATTAACTGAAAAGCTGAGATATCTAGAGAGTCTAAAACTTGAACTCATTAGAAAGAGAGTTCTCTTTCTGCAGCATCTTTATCCATTTCTTGGCAGGAACCTTCAGGCGAGTTTGAATTTCTGCGGCTCGCTCTTTCAATTGTTCAATGGAATAATCCTTCTTTTCACCTTTAGAGGCGATCACAATGCGGTTCCCTTCTTGAACTTCGGGCATGATAAGCACTTGACCGTAAAATGCCTCAGAAATCGCCTTGTAACTTTTTTCGAAATCTTCGCCTCCGAATAAATTAAAACTGGCAACTCCTCCCTCTCGAAGTGCTTTCCTGCAAAGACGATAGAAAGGCACATCATCGTAAACCGGACCCCAAGCTTCTGCATCGTAAATATCGACCAAAAGCCAATCGACAGGTTCGAAATTTCCCTCAAAAAGATATTTCTTGCAGTCTTCAAACACAATCTTCAGATGGTCATCTTCTTCGGGCAGCTTGAACCACATCCTGCAGGCCATATATACATCTTCAGAAATTTCCACGACTGTAGTTTTAGCTTCAGGCAGATATTTCCAAGTGAATTTGGCAAAGCCTGCGGCCCCCAGACCTAGTTGCAGAATTTCCCTAGGATGAGGTTCGAACAGAGCCAACGCCATCATAGACTGCTGATACTCAAGAGCAAGACGGTAGGGACGATTAATCTGCATCCCTCCTTGAACCCATTCAGAGCCAAAATGCAAATATCTATAACCACCCAATTCTGAAAAATCTACCGGTGTTCTTACTTTTTTCTTTGCCATCAATATGCCTTTGGAAAAAACTGGATGCCACTAATCAAATTTGAGGAAGAATTATAGAAGCTCCAAGAAGACTCCTTTCAGTGGAACCATATTCGATAAACAAGATCTTTTGTTTACTCGAAGATAAAAAATTTGCCTCCTCTCTGGAGCGGAGAAGAGGCGTACATGAATTTAATTTATATAGTCAGTAGGATTAATTGCCTTTAGCATGCATTGAATCAACCAACATGGTATTCATTCTTTGGACAAATCCTGCAGGGTCTTCCAGAGTTTCACCTTCCATTAACTGTGCTTGCTCTAACAAGAGTTTTGCCCAATCCGGAGAGAAAGCATTCTTTTCCTGCAAACGAGCAACCAAAGGATTATTCGGATTCAATTCCAGAATCGGCTTACTTTCAGGAACTTCCTGTCCGGCCATCTTCATCATTCTGACAAAAGCCGGATTTAAAGCGTTTTCATCATTAACGATACATGCCGGAGAATCCGTCAGTCTTAATGTCATGCGGACGTCCTGAACGGAAGAACCTAAGGCCTCCTTGAACTTATCAATCAAAGGCTTGAATTCAACTTGAAGTTTTTCCTTTTCTTCTTTTTCGTTCTTGTCAGATAGATCGCCTAGGTCCAAATCTCCCTTAGAAATATTGACAAAAGACTTGCCTTCGAATTCAGTCATGAACTGCATGAGCCATTCATCGATTGGGCCTCCCATAAGGAGAACTTCAACATCCTTTTTCTTGAAGAGTTCAAGCAACGGACTCTTAGCGGCGGCTTCCGGTGTGTCGCCGGTAACATAATAGATGCTGTTCTGGCCTGTCTTCATTCTGGCGAGATAGCCTTCTAATGTAGCGGTCTGTTTGCCCTCAGTGGCTGTAGAAACAAATCTCAACAGCTTCTGAATTCTTTCTCTGTTGGCAGGGTCTTCTCCCATACCTTCTTTCAAGACATTTCCGAACAAAGCCCAGAATTTGTCGTAGTCTGCAGCTCTGCTGGCTGCCAAATCTTCAAGCATGGAAAGAACACGCTTTGTAGAGCCATCGCGAATTGTCTTCAAGTCTCTGGACTGTTGAAGAATTTCACGGCTGACATTCAAAGGAAGATCTTCAGAATCGATTACGCCGCGGATAAAGCGGAGATATTTAGGCATCAACTGGGAGGCGTCGTCCATGATGAAGACGCGTTTCACGTAAAGTTTCACGCCGTTAACGTGTTCTCTGTCCCAAAGATCGAAAGGCGCAGCACTTGGGACGTAAAGCAATTGGATATATTCGTTCTTGCCTTCTACTTTGTTGTGCGTCCAAGTCAAAGGATCGCTTGGATCGTGTGAAACATGATGGTAGAACTCTTTGTACTGATCTTCAGTAATTTCAGATTTCGGACGCGCCCACAAAGCCGCACCTTGGTTGATAGCTTCCCATTCTCCAGTGTCGACGACTTTGTCATCTTTATATTCGTCTTTACCCATCAAAATCGGAGTAGAGATATGGTCGGAGTACTTAGTGAGAATATTGCGGAGTCTGAACTTGCTGACCAAGTCTCTGTCTTCACTCTTGATGTGAAGAATAACGTCCGTACCGAAATGATCCCGTTTTGTATTTTCTACAGTGAATTCACCCTCACCGTTGCTTTCCCAGAGAGTAGCGGAATCAGCAGGATCTCCGGCTTTGCGTGTAACAACGGTTACTTTATCGGCAACGATGAAAGAAGAATAAAAACCAACGCCGAACTGACCGATAAGCTGTGCATCCTTCTTTTGGTCTCCGGAAAGATTTGCAAAGAACTCTTTAGTCCCGCTCTTGGCGATCGTACCCAAATGAGAAATGACTTCTTCTCGAGTCATACCGATACCGTCATCGCTGATAGTAATGGTTTGAGCGGTTTCGTCTACGCCGATTCGGATGGAAGGATGAGGATCCTGAGATAATAATTCCGGTTTTTTGATGGCTTCGAACTTGAGCTTATCGATAGCGTCAGAGGCGTTAGAAATAAGTTCTCTTAAGAAAATTTCGCGGTTTGAATACAGCGAATGCACCATGAGGTGCAGCATTTGTTTAACTTCGGTCTGAAAACCTAAGGTTTCCTTTTTTTGTTCACTCATTTCTTTTATTCCTTTTAAATTTTCCCGATGATTTCTATTTGGGGATTTCTAAGTATTTTTCAAGATATTTGGCGAATATTGGAATTAGACTAACAAAAACGGGGAATCACAAAATGTGTAACTCCTGAGATATGTTTTTAATTGTTTTAACCAATCGAATGCGAGAATGAACTCGGAAACTAAAAATCAAACACCCCCAAAGTCGCAGAGGGTATTAAATTCTACTAATTCCATCATCGGCGATCTTTTGAAGCTTGCAGGCCAAGCAGACATTATTTCTTTTGCCGGCGGCCTTCCCTCCCCGAAAAGCTTTCCTATTAAGGAAGTCGAGAAAGCTACCCAAACTGTTCTAGAAAAAGAAGGTGCCTTGGCTCTTCAATACAGCTCGACGGTCGGAGAGAAACCTTTAATCGACCAAATTGTTAAATACATCAACTCAAAAGGCGTTCCTGCTCAAGCGGATGAAATCCAGATTGTATCCGGATCCCAACAAGCGCTTGATCTCCTAGGCATGGCATATATTGACAAAGGTTCCCTAGTGGCTGTTGAAAGCCCCAGTTACCTTGGTGCCATTCAAGCCTTTGATCTTTATGAACCGAAATACATTGAAATCCCAACTGACGAGCATGGTCTTAATCCAGACTTGATTGGCCCGGAATTCAAAAACATTCGTTTCGCCTATGTCATTACAACATTCCAAAATCCAACCGGATTGACACTATCGGTTGAAAGAAGAAAGAAACTCGCAGAAAAAGCCCGAGAATATGACTTCTGGATTATTGATGACAATCCATACGGCGAACTTTATTACGACCAAGAACCGCCTCCGTCAATGAGACTGTACGCACCGGAAAGGACTATTTCTTTGGGAACCTTCTCCAAGGTTTTGGCACCGGGCTTCCGCTTAGGCTATGTTGTCGGTCCGAAGGAAGCTATTGCTCCTCTCACGCAGCTTAAACAAGCGGTAGATTTGAATACTTCTACCTTTACTCAGCTCATCACGGCTCAAATCATGGAAGACGGTTTGATGACAACACACCTTCCGGCCGTCAGAGAAATCTATAAAACCCAATGCGAGTACATGCTTAAAGCCATGGACAAATATTTTCCGAAAGAGGGAGTTACATGGACAAAACCTGACGGCGGCATGTTTATTTGGGTAACGCTCCCTGAAAGCATCAATACCGACGAACTTATGAAAGAAGCCGTTGCACGCAAGGTTGCTTTCGTTCCGGGATCTGCTTTCTATACCGTTGGAAAGGAAAAATACAACTCGATGAGATTATCCTTTGTTACGGTTCCTCCAGCAAAAATTGAGGAGGGCATCAAGACGCTTGGAAAATTGCTCAAGGAAAAGCTAGGTCAATAACTTTTAAGAATGAGCGGCACAGTCGCTCATTTTTATTTCTTTTATTATGGTTCGAAACTTTTTGATTCTTCTGATTAATTTTGAAATTAAAAATTCATAGTTGTGTTATCCGCTTTCATCGGCCAAACTAAAAAATTGAAATTCCAAGAGTTCCCTAAGGCTAATTTAACCCTGACTGAGAAGCAGAAAACAAAAGAAAGTCTACAGATCTTATAGGCTTGAGGAAGCAGTTTTCACCTCCAGATCTCGTAGATCACAGCCAAAATGGCACTCCATCCGACAAAAGCAACTGTCAGAGGCGGAATACATCCTGCAATTAGTTTTTTAACAGGGACATCAAAGTATTCGGAGGTAACTATCAAACATAGATGAGACGGGGTGAGAAATTGAGAACTCAAGCCAACACCTAAAAGAAAGCCGATAATCAGAGGATCGTGGGAATAAAACAAAGCAGCTATCGGCATTAAAAGAGCAACGTAGGCGTGGCAAATTCCAGTAATGAGACCCATAAAAAATATCCCTACACTCAGCATAAGCAGCATAGGAAGAATGGAAGTCGTTGTCCAGTTTAAAATTAATTCGTTAAGGCCCCCCTCTCTCAACATAAAAGCAAAGATTAGGACACCCGATACGTCCCAGAGAATTTTCAATAATTTTGCTGATGGGACAAAGGAACCTACAACTCTTTTAAAGCCTAAGATTTTCACACTTAAAACGGCTACTAAACAAGTACACCAAAATAGAAAGAAGATCAAAGAGTTTTTGAAGAAAAATGACAGAACAGACCCAATAAATATGACAGAGCTTGAGATGTAAAAACTTTTGTTAAGTCCAAGCGGCAGCCAGGAAAAGGTGCTTTTAAAATCAATTGGAGAAATAAACCAATACCAACCCGTTAGAAAGCATAGGACTCCCATTGGAGCAAGAACTAACATAAGTTGAAATATTGATACTTCAGTTAAAGCAGCTGTCAGTACGACCCCTGGGATCAAAGGATTGATAAAAACATGAAAATGTCGGAACCAAAAATTGATTTCAGCGAGTTGAAGGTCCTTAGCGGAAGTTCCTTTTCCTATATTTTTGACGAGGGCACACGAAAAGAGTGCCCCTCCAATGGCCGGAAGAATTCCAAGCACTGAAGTTAAAAGTACTAAAGACAAAGACTTGGGGAATCTTTTTTCAAGCCAAAACGAAAATTTTTGTAAAGCACCTGAGAAGTTTAACAATGTTTCAATTACACCGACAAAATACAGAAGTGCTAGTGGATACCAAAAGACCCAAGATAAGGAAAATTTAAAAAAAGACTGATGAAGATCCAAAGAGTGGGAAGTCGATAAAACAAAAATCAGCCCCGCCAATAGAAATATCGTTCCCGGCAACTTTACGAACAAAGAGAGAAACTTCATTTTAGTCAGCAAAACGGCAGATTTGACGGAAGGCCTGATCCTCTTCGTTAAAACGGTTAAATCGTAGGAGTCTTCGCTTTGCTTTCTCTTCGTCCTTTCTGTAGACACCATAAGCAAGAGCATCCGCCACTACAAGCAATGGTGTTACAACATCAAAGCAACCAACAAAACTAATGCTCACTAAGAGTGCGACAGAAGCCAAAGAGGCTTCAGGTACTGTTTTAAAATCTGAAACAAGAACTATTTTGACACCGCGCTTCGCCAGCATTCTCATCAAATTCAATGTAGTTGTCGGATATTGAATTACCATAAAAACAACTGCAACATCTTGGTGATCAAGATCATCTAATTTAGAGAATGAATCAAAAGAGTTGGTACCTAGGACATGGCTGACATCAGAATGTACTTTTGATAGAACATAAGCGCAGTGAGCAGCGACACCAAAACTTGCTTTATGCCCGAAAACCACTACTCTTCTGGCTTGGAAAATCAAATTAACAGCTTGAGAAAATGCCGCATCATCACGGTTCTCTGCTAGATTTTGAAGCATCTGTTGCGCTACAGAAATCGAAGTTTGCAAAGCGTTAGAGGACTTCTGAGGATCCACTTCTAAAACCGCTTTTCCCTCTAATGAAACTTGTGCAGTCCAGCGAAGCTCCTTTTTCAGGTCAGGAAATCCCTTGTATCCCATTTCTGTAGCAAAACGCACCACAGTAGCAGGACTGACTCCTGCCTCTTCCGCCAGCTGGGCAGTATTGAGGTAAGAAGCATGAATCAGATTATGAATTAAATAGTTCGCAACTTGCTTATGCTGACGAGATAATTCAGGTATTTTTGCTTCAATTTTTCGAACAAACGCAGGAATTTTCCCAATTCCAATTTCTTGATTTTCTTTATTTTCCATTTTTACGAAATATTTATTTCATAATTTTAAAAATCTTTTCCTAATTTTCCACTAATACTAGGGTATATCCTGCAATAATGAAATAATTTTTTCCATTATCATTTCAAATGAAATATAAATCGTCATTTTTATTTCAAAAACAATGTTTTTATCAAGGAAAACTTATGTCCTCAATTCTCAGAAGAAAATTTTTAGCTTCTTCAGCAGCGGTCCTCGGTGTTTTCAGTTTAAATCAGAACATAGCTGCGGAACCTGTTAAAGAACAAGCAAAAAAAGATAACAGTGAAAAATTTGATTTTGTCGTGATTGGAGCAGGCGCTGCCGGTTTAGCCGCTGCCATTGAAGCCAAACAGGCTGGCGCCAGTACTGTCCTACTGGAGAAAGCTCCCCGCCCAGACGGCAACACTATGTATGCGTCAGGCACGCTTTGTGCTTTCGGCAGCCGTGAGCAAAAAGGCCTGGGCGACACATTGGAAAAATTCGTAAATGATCAAATGCATGAAACCCAAGGAATGGGAGACAGAGACGCAATAGAAGCTTTTGCTTTGGAGTCAGGCCCAGCAATTGATTGGTTAATCGATATTGGAACACCTCTAAAGTTAAAGAAAGATCTCCCTCATCCAAAACTTTCAAGACAGTTTTATATGACCACTGACGGAACGACCGGCGGCTCTATTTTGATGCGCAGAATGCTAGCCGTTGCAAAGAAAATTGGTCTTCCAATTCATGTCAATACAAAAGCCTACGAACTTATTACTAACGATGACGGCAGAGTCATTGGCGTCAAAACTCGCAGCCCAAACGGCTTCAAAATTTATTGGGCTGAAAAGGGCGTAATGATTGCGACTGGAGGATTCTCCGCCAATGAAGAAATGAGAACCATGTATATGGGACCTTGGGCTGCAAATTTAAAAATTCGCGGTTCTTTGAGAAATACCGGCGAAAATATAATGATGACTCGTCCTCTGGGCGCCAAACTCGTTAACATGACCGAATTTTATGCAGGTCCTATCGTTCCTGAGACTCACGCCAATCCGGCCCGCGTCAGCAATTCCGCTTACGGCATGATCGTCGGAAAAGACGGAAAGAGATGTGTAGATGAAAGCTTAGGCCAATCAATGCGTTCCAAATTGCTGCCTCAGGTAACTCCGGATAACAGGACTTTCATTATTTGCGACATCAAAACCAATGATGAAGACAATATTCTCACTAAATTACTTGACCGCTTTAAACGTTTAAACAGCCCGGTATATGAAGCAAATACTATCGAAGAGCTGGCAGATAAAGCGGGCATTAACAAAGCAAATTTAGTTAACTCCGTAAAAGAATTTAATAAAGCCATCTCTGAAGGAAAAGGTCCATCCCTTGTTCCTCCGCATAATCGCAAAAAAGCTCACCCGGTAGCCACAGCTCCTTTCTATGCGATTCCGATGAGCGGCGGAATTGCCGCAACTTTCGGAGGACCGAAGATAAATAAACATGCTCAGGTTGTAGATGTCGATGATAAACCTATTCCTGGATTGTATGCCGCCGGAAATGCTTCCGGTGGTCTCTGGTACGCAGAAGATATCGCCGGAAGCCAAATCAGCAGCGGTATTGCAATGGGGCGCATCGGAGCTCGTCACGCCATCAACACTGCTAAATAAAAGGAGAGACAAATGAAATTATTAAAATCAATTATTTTCTCTGCGTTTGCCTTTTTGGCCCTACAGGCAAGTGCAGCTCCAGACATGTTAGCTGACCGACACGTTCAAAAAAGCAACACCTGTGCAGCATGCCATACAGAAAACCCTCCGGCACAAGCCGTTCCAACCTCCCAATGCCAAAAGTGCCATGGCGACTATGAAGCATTAAAACAAAAAACTTCTAGTCTGAAGCCCAATCCTCATTACACACACATGGGAGATCAGCCTTGTGAAGAATGTCACAAAGGTCATGGTACCCCGGTTAATATGTGCGCCACTTGTCACAAGATTAAATTAAATGTGAAGTAAGTCGTTTTGGGACTGTCGGTTTATTCTGGCAGTCCCCGATTCTTTCTTCTGAAATAAATTTTTCTTTGGAGACGATTTTCTCAACCGAACATTGTCCGTAATTATCGGAAAGATTAAGGAAAAAGCATCGCCAGAACTTCGACGATGCTTACCGGTTGAGAGAACTCGAAAACCTTGCCAGGAAATTCAATTGGAGTTAAATATCATCTGAGACCGGATTTAAAGGTATTGCACATTTCAGGATTACCGGAATCGAATCCGACTTTGAACCATTTGTAACGCTGTTCCGAAGTGCCATGAGTAAAGCTGTCCGGCACCACCCTTCCCGTGCTTTGTTTCTGCAGTCTGTCGTCTCCGATTGCCGCAGCTGTTCTTAATGCTTTCTCCAGGTCACCCTGTTCGAGGATGCCTTGTTTATTCATATCGTGTCCCCAAACCCCGGCTAAGCAGTCTGCTTGAAGCTCAAGCATTACTGAAAGTTGGTTAGCTTGTTTTTGAGAAACGCGAGATTGTTCTTGGCGGACTTGGTCGGCAATGCCCAATAAGTTCTGGACGTGATGGCCAACTTCATGAGCTAAGACATAACCGAGAGCAAAATCTCCGCCTCCGCCTAAGTTTCTCTGCATATCTTTATAGAAAGACAAGTCAACGTAGAGTTTGTTGTCAGACGGACAGTAGAAAGGTCCCATAGCAGCTTGTCCGTAACCGCATGCCGTTTGAGTTGAACCGGAATAAAGAACCATTTTGGGAGGCACATAATTCTTACCTGAATTCTTAAAGAGCTTGCTCCAAGTATCTTCAGTGCTCTTCAAGGCAACGGAGGAGAAATTAGCTAACTGTTGTTCCTCTGCCGTTGGTTTATATGTTTGATTTGAATAAGTTGCGGGATCAGATCCAAACTCTAAGACAGGCGTTAGATCGATGCCGAAATAACCAGCCACAAGAACAACCGCCAATACAGCCAAACCCATTTTTCCTTTAGGCAGGTTCATACCTCCGCCAAATCCGGATTGGCCTCGTCTGTCTTCAACGTTATTGCTTGTTTCTCGCCCTTGCCACCGCATAATTGCCTCTGACACGATTATCTAATTACCGATTGTAATCACCTCCTTAAAAGAATATTACGGGAAAACCCCAAAACGGAACTAAAAGCACTGTCTGTTATTGGGAATAGAGAAGATTGCAAGTTGACCATTTTTATGAAGAAGTTTTACACGAGAAGACTTGGATATGCAATTATCAGAAGTGCTGAACCTACTGAGGCACCAACGGATCCAAAATGACGTTTAATGAATTAGCTTCTTCTTTTGATACTGTTGGGCAGAACTACGAAAAGTTTCGTCCTAACTACGTACTTGAACTTTACCATGAGATATTTGCCTCGTGCTCTCTTAATTCAACAAGTCAGGTTTTGGAAATAGGAATCGGAACCGGGCAAGCCACACTTCCTTTCTTAGCGACCGGCTGCCAGCTGATAGCAATTGAGCCGGGTATAAATCTTGCTGACGTTTGCAAGGAAAAGTTCTCCAACTATCCAAACTTGCACCTAATTTCCGGCAAATTCGAGGACGTATCTCTCCCGAAAGAGTCTTTTGACTTAATTTACTCCGCAACGGCATTCCATTGGATTCCTGAAGTGTTGGGTTACACGAAAGTTTTTTCACTACTCAAGAAGAACGGCATCCTTGCGCAGTTTTCTAACCATCCGGATCCGTACATTGAAAATCCGGAACTTGGCTCGGAACTCAACAGGCTCTACGATAAGTATTTTTATTTCTTCTGGAAAAACAAGAAAAATAAGTTCAGCGGGTTCACAGAAGAAAATGCAAAGGTAAAAGCAGAAACCGCTAAGAAGTACGGCTTTCAGGACTGCCGTTATTTTCTCTTCCGAAGGATTCGAACCTTTTCTGCAAAAGAATATGTTGGTCTTCTGGGCACCTATTCCGATCACATTGCTCTCAAAGAACCTATTAGAAGCGAATTCTTTTCAAACATTGAAGAAGCAATTAACAATCATGGCGGAGCAATAAAAATCAGAGATACCTTAGAACTGTAACTCAGTACAAAGAAGACGTTATTCCCTGGGAGAAGATAGTAAGAGGTTACCTTTAATATGGGATTTAAAAAGGAGATCCTGATACTTAAAATAGTTACTGTCGGGAGAGAAAACCCGACCCGTATTCCTGGAGAATAATATGACGATCAATAGAAGACAGCTTCTAGCAAGCTCGATAATTGCTCCTTTCGCTTCCCTTCCTTCTTTAGCCTCTGCTGCAGATTTGTGCTCAGTTCCTCAGGCCTGGGACAAGACTTATGACGTCATCGTCATTGGATCCGGAGGTGCAGGCTTATCAGCCGGCATTGTCGCAAAAGAAAAAGGTGCTAATACCGTCGTTTTGGAAAAATTACCTTTGCCCGGCGGAAATACAATGGTTTCCGGCGGAGGTTTGAATGCTGCAATTGAAGCTGACTACAAGAAAGCTGGAGTCAAAGACTCTCCTCAACTGCATACTGAACAGACTCTTGCTGCCGGCGACAATAGAGCAGATCCGGAGTTGGTAAAGACACTTTGTGAAAAAGTTCCTGAAAGTGTTGAATGGTTGAAAAAAGTCGGAGTTCAATTTAAACCCGGTATTTACCAGATCTACGGCGGTCTCTGGCCGCGCTGCAGAAATCCGGTCGGTCAAAGCGGCGGTGATTATATTAAAGCCTGTACACAGTATGCCAAGAAGATTGGCCTGCCAATCCTAACTTCTCATAAGGTCACTTCGATTATTCGTGAAAAACCTGACTCCGGCCGAGTCCTTGGTGTGGAAGTTGACTTAGGGAATGGTAAAAAAGAATACTGGAAAGCTAACAAAGGTGTAGTTGCAGCTGCCGGCGGCTTTGCAGCAAATCCGGAAATGTGCGCTTTCTTTGATCCGAGATTAACAAAGCTGAATACAACAAATCAACCCGGTTCAACCGGCGAAGTCCTTAAAGCAATTCAAGGCATCAATGGTTTAGCGGTCGGAATGGACTACATCCAGTGTATCCCTTGGACCGCACCGGGGTACAAGCACACCGCCGACATCTTCCAGGCTATCGAATACACTGTCTTCCTCAATAAAGAAGGAAAACGTTACGTTGCTGAAGATGCTCGCCGAGACGTGATCAGAGATGCAACTTTGGCCCAAACAGATCAAACCGTTTTTCCGGTCTGCGACGCAGATGGTTTCGACAAGAACAATGAGTATTACAACGAGATGAATCACCGCGCATTAGAAAACGGTACTCTTTTCAAAGCCGATACTATCGAAGAACTGGCTAAGCTTATTAACTTGCCTCCGAAGGAAATGGCCCAGACCATTAAGGAATACAATGAAATGGTTGATTCCAAGAAAGATCCTCTCGGCAGAAGCGAGTTAATGCTGAGCCACAAGATTGTAAAAGCACCGTTCTACGCAGGTCCTATCGGCATGTGCAGACACCACACTATGGGCGGCGCCAAGATTAACACTAAAGCTCAGGTAATCGACCGCGATGGTCAAGTGATACCGGGTCTTTATGCAGCCGGTGAAATTACCGGCGGAATTCACGGGTCTAACCGCGTCGGCGGAAATGCCATTGCTGATATCTTTACATTCGGAAGAATTGCAGGAGAAAATGCAGCAACCGGAAGTTAAGTAGCGCCATAGGCTGAATATGAATGGGCAAGTAGTTTTCCTCTTGCCCATTTTCTTATTAAAATATTTGAGTTAGCCGTGTTAGAACAAAAGACCAGTATTTCCTTGTTCTTCAGAAGTCAAAACAAAATCATCGAGCTGTTTATCAGCGTCAGTTTTGCCTGTTTCCTTCTGCTCTTTTCCAGAAATAGTCTGTGAATTTGAGTCAGCAGATACAGTCGGTTTCTCATCGGCTCTAGTGTCGGTGTTCTCGGAAACGCCGCCCTCGCCTTCGTTGGCACCCGGAACCTCTAGCTTCTCGTCAAACTTAGAAGGAAGCAGATCGTAGTAATTCCACTTGTTCGGGAGTTGTTTTCCTTTTCTTGCCCGCTTCATCTTGAAGGTCTCAATTAAGCGAGGTCCGATCGGATAAGTTTGTTCTTTGTTTCCTCGGCCTAAGCCGCAAGCAATCACTCCCTTAGAAGAAGACGGTAAAGCAGCAGCCAAGCGGTCGCCTTCTGCCAAAGAAATAAGAGCAACACCTCGGCCGCCGTTGGGTAAACTTCTCAATTCATCGATTTCGAAATCTAAGAATCTTCCGGCTTGAGTCAAAACGGAAACTAAAGTCTGTGCGTCGGTAAACATTCTCAACGGCAGAGGCTTGACTGTTTCGTCATTGAGCGTAAAGAACGTCTTGCCGCTCTTCTGACGAGAAACCATATCTCCAAGTTTGCACCAGAACCCATAACCGTCACTGCTAGCCAAAAGAACTTTGAAATCAGAATCTCCGCAGACATAGCTGAAGGGGGCATCTTTATCCTGGAACTGGACAAAAGCACTCACATGCACACCGTCTCCTCGGCCGTTAGGCAGCTGAGACACCGGTACGGAATAAACTCGTCCGCTGTGAGCCATCACAATCAAATTATCAACAGTACGGCATTCGAAAGACGCCTTCAGAGAATCTCCAAGTTTGAACGAGAGATTAGCAGCATCACAACCGTGGCCTGTTCGAGCTCTCAAGAAACCTTTTTCACTAATGATGACAGTGACGGGTTCATCGGCAACTTTCTTGACGAGAGTTGCGGTTTGAGCCTGTTCAATTAAGGTTCTTCTTTCATCTCCGTACTTCTTGGCATCGCTTCTGATTTCTTTGCAGACCAAAGCCCTAAGTTTGGAATCATTATTGATGACATCCAACAAGGCGGCTTCTTCAGACTTCAGCTGGTCAATTTCTTTTTGAAGCTTAATTTCATCAAGATTTGCCAACTGTCTTAATTTCAATTCCAAGATGTCTTCGGCTTGAGCATCCGTCAAACCAAAGGTCTTCATCAAAGCCGCTTTAGGATCTTTTGCCTCACGAATCAGTCGAATGACCTCTTCGATATTAACGATAATCAGCATTCGGCCTTCTAAGACATGAATTCTGCCTTGGACATCGTCCAAGCGTGTCTGAGAACGTTTGAGAACGGTTCCGAGCCTGAAGGTGCACCATTCGGAAAGTATTTCAACCAATCCTTTTTGTCTTGGCTTACCGTCAATACCGATAGCAACCAAGTTGAATTTACATCCGCACTCGAGACTTGTCTTGGAGAATAAGATGTTGACGAATTCATTTCTGTCGACTGCCTTGGATTTCGGTTCAAATACGATTCTTACCGGATTATCCGTATCGGATTCATCTCTTACGGTATCTAAGATACTCAAGAGGAGAGCTTTATCCTGCTGCTGTTTAGCCGACAGTGTCTTTTTGCCCCCCGGGGCTTTCGGATTTGTCAAAGAATCGAGTTCTGCAAGAACCTTAGCTGCGCCTACCTTATAAGGCAGTTCGGTTACGACTAATTGCCATTGGCCTCGGGCAAGTTCTTCGAACTCATAGCGTGCTCGCAGAAGAAGAGAACCGTAGCCGGTGGAATAAGCACTCTTGATATCTTTTTCAGAAGAAATAATTTGGGCGCCCCCCGGGAAATCAGGTCCGGGGATAAACTGCATCAATTCATCCAAAGTAATCTTCGGATTCTTAATAACAGCTTCAGCCGCATTAGCAACTTCAACCAAGTTATGCGGAGGAATTTCCGTGGCCATACCAACGGCAATACCGCTGGCACCGTTAAGCAAAATGAACGGCAGACGAGCCGGCAAAGTAACCGGTTCTTTAAAGGCACCGTCATAGTTCGGAACAAACTTAGTTCCTCCCTCATCAATTTCTTCAAGAAGCAGCTCCGAGTACTTACTCAGTTTTGCTTCCGTATAACGCATATGAGCCGGGCTGTCGCCATCCTGCGAACCGAAGTTTCCTTCGCCGTGGACCAACGGGTAACGCATGGTGAAATCCTGGGCCATACGGACCATAGCATCGTATGCTGCCACGTCGCCGTGAGGATGAAATTTACCGAGAACGTCACCTACGATACGAGCACTCTTAACTTGCTTAGCTTCGGCTACGAGTCCCATTCTTCTCATGGCATAGAGAATTCTTCTCTGCACCGGCTTTTGTCCGTCGGAAACTTCAGGAAGAGCTCTGCCTTTAACCACGGAAATAGCGTATTCCAAGTAAGCGCGGCTGGCAAAATAAGCTACCGTTAATTTGTCGCCGCCATCGTCATCATTGGTTAAAGCTTGCTCGACAATATCCGTCGGATCATTTGTCGGGACAATAGAAACCTCTCCGAGAGTCTTATCGATTTCTTCCAAAACTTCGGGGTCAGAGGTTTCGGCTTCGAAGTCTTTGAGTTCTTCAGTGCCGTCTGCCGAGGAGATTTCCGTTTCTTTAATATCTTCCTTGAGAGACTGCACTTCTCCTGTTTTTTCTTCTTCCTTGGTCATTTCTTCTTCGATGACTGGTATCTCTTGGGCTACTTCTTCAACGGCTGTCTGAGACTCTTGAGGCTCAGTTTCAGGATGTTCAGCTTCATCTTCGAAATCGAAGAGAAAACCGCTTCCATTGTCCGGAATGTCTTCTTCCTTAACCTCAATGACATTGGCTATCAGCTCTTTATCAGCCTTCTTTTTGCTCTTTGAATTATTTTTATCTGTCGATGCCATGATTAAATATCCGGTTCAAATTGATCACCATGGCGTTCAATCCAGCGTCTTCTGGATTCAGCCTCTTTTGCTGCCATCAGAATATTCATGGCAGATGTTGTGAGCTCTCTGCTGATGCCACCCAGACTCAAGGGCAACAGGCGTCTGGTTTCAGGATCCAGAGACGTTTCCTTGAGCTCTTTTTCGTTCATTTCGCCCAAACCTTTAAAGCGGGAAATTTCGATTTTGCTTTCAGGAACCTTTTCTTTCTTGAGCTTCTCTAAAGTCTTATTTAACTCTGCCTCGTCCAAGCAATAAATTCTTCTCTCTTTCTGCCTCCCAATCTTCGGAACGATAACTTTAAAGAGCGGCGAGACTGCGATATACACATGTCCTTCATCAATAAGTTTCGGAAAATGCTTATAGAAAAGAGCCGTCAGCAAAACTTCAATGTGAGATCCGTCAACGTCCGCATCGGCCATGAAGCAGATTTTGCCGTATCTCAGAGAAGACAAATTCGGAGTGTCGTCCGGACCGTGAGGATCAACTCCGATGGCCACTGAAATATCATGAATTTCTTTATTGCCGAAAAGAAGATTACGATCTACTTCCCACGTATTTAAAACCTTTCCTCTTAAAGGCAAAATCGCTTGGAACTCTTTATCGCGAGCCTTTTTAGCCGAACCGCCGGCGGAATCACCTTCCACCAGGAAAAGTTCATTTCGAGAAATGTCTTCACTCAAGCAATCAGTCAGTTTGCCGGGAAGAACTGCCACTGAAGAGCCTTTTCTCTTAGCGACTTTAGTGATGGACTTTTGACGAACCTGAGCTTGTTTAATAACCAACTCAGCTAACTTCTTGCCGTCTTCAATGTGGCTGTTAAGCCAGAATTCCATTTGAGGACGGACGAAAGCAGAAACGAGCTTTAGTGCATCACGGCTGATTAACTTTTCCTTAACCTGACCTTGGAATTGCGGATCCAAGACCTTAGCGTTCAATACAAAACTTGCACGCGTGAAAATATCGTCGCCGATGAGTTTTACACCCTTCTGAGAGAGGCCATGCTGTTCGATAAAGGACTTCAAGGCTTGAAAGATACCGTCCTTGAGACCTGCTTCATGAGTTCCGCCCTGCGGGGTTGGAATCAAGTTGACAAAGCTTTCTCTTTCTAAGCGACCTTCTTCGGTCCACACCACGACCCAGCTGGCACCTTCGCCGGCGGAGAAGTTTTCATCATCGTCTGCAGCAAATCCTTCGGCTTCGAAGGGACGAATTTCAGGGGACTGATCAAGCTGCTCTAAGAGGTATTCTCTTAAGCCGTCGTTATATTTCCAACGCTGGTGAATATCTTTTTCTTCGTTGTTGTAGACCACCTCACAGCCGGGAAGCAAAACCGCTTTACTTCTGAGTAGTCTGACCAAGGCTTCCGTGGGAATTTTTGCCGAATCAAAATATTTAGGGTTCGGCCAGCAGCGCACTCTGGTTCCGGTTTCTTTCTTTAGTCGAGGAGATTTAACGCTGACAAGACTTTGGACAACGTATCCGTTTTCGAAAACTATCGTGCTTTCGAGTCCCTCACGCCAGACAGTAACTTCCAACTTGTCGGATAAAGCATTGGTAACGGAAACACCGACACCATGCAAACCACCGGAGAATGAGTATGCTCCGCCGCTAGTCTTATTGAACTTACCGCCAGCATGCAAGCGAGTGAAGACAACTTCGACTACCGAACATTTTTCTTCCGGGTGGATACCGATAGGAATTCCTCGGCCGTCATCTTCTACCGAAACCGAACCGTCAGCGTGCTGAGTCAAAATAATCTTAGTTCCGAAACCGGCGAGCACTTCATCACTAGCGTTATCAATAACTTCCTGGATGATGTGCAGCGGATTGTCGGTTAAGGTATACATTCCCGGCCGCTGTTTTACCGGCTCAAGTCCCTTCAGAACTCTAATGGAAGACTCGGAATAATCTTGGTTTGTCTTATTAATTTCTTCTGCCATGCTTTAAAGGAAGTGGTTATGGTCAACTACTTTCGAACCTGTTATTTTACCTCGCAAATCAAATTTACAGAGGCCTAGAAATTCGGTTAGAATTGCGAGACTTGGCTCCCCATAGTTGAATGGATACAACGCGGTCCTCCTAAGACTGAAGTACAGGTTCGATTCCTGTTGGGGAGGCCATGACATGTTGACATTGCGAGCTTATAAGAGAATCAAGAAACAAGCTCTACAAAAAGCACCACTTACTCATCTGTGGATTTCTGCGCAGAATTTAACAACTCTTAGAGTTCTTTCGAGCGCGTCCCGAAATCTGACTCCAAACGAGGAAGAGACATCGATTACGCTCTTGATTGGCTCGCTTTAAGCTTTTCGTTCAAGCTCTGAGAGCTGACCGCGCATCCGGTCAAGTTCAGTACGGCAAGCAGACTCATCAACGCAAAGCTGGACCAGAGTAACCGTGTCGCTCGTCAAAGTTTATCTAATGTTTTCCTCTGAGCTTAGCCATGTTGGCCCTGTCTGTTATGCCTCTTGCTCTCATGTACTTAATAGCCCTAGCATCGGTTTCTCTGCTCTACTCAACGTAGTTCAGTCAAGCCTCTTCGGTAAAACCAGACTCAGAAAAGCTTAAGAACATCTTGAACTTACCTCTTCTGTGTCGGGCTTTTTGAACCTGTTCAGCAAAAGTAAAAGAAGGAGGGGGGGGCAAATAAAACCCGTACATCGTTGCTCATCTCTACGCCGCAAGTGTGGGAGACGATAGAGTAAATGAAGCGAACCCACTGGGAGAATGGGCGAAATGGCGAAGGCAAACCTTTGGGGACAGCGTTCCCATCAAGAAGATAGGCCTCAAATAACGGACAAACTTCTCATGCATCGGATGTCTTTGCTCAAAAGGAGTTTGTCCCAGGACTCGATGGAATACTCCCACCCATTTGAGAGATGATGCCGTTGGGTTTTAACCTCTCTTTTACCCGTCGTTTAAGTCTACTTTTTCCAACAGATTCCGACTGACATCAATCAGTATGTCGAGGTAGAGATGCCCGCTTTCATGCACTGTTCAGCAATGAACCAACGGACAATCGTTTAGGTATCCGGGAACTAATCACCCAGGTTGCTTTGTGATAGACTTTTCTTGTCGTCGTTTGACCTGGGAGCCCTCTGTCTGTCATTCGCATCAAGGTCCAACGTCCTGGTGCGTCCGATGGCTTTCTTCGCAGGTTTGGAGGAGAATCGATCCACCTCCGAGGTAACGCCATCATGGTGGACTGTCTGACTGGTACCTGCGTTTTCTCCTTTCTTCCCCAGATTTATCCCGCGGTGCTTTGTGATAAAGTGTAGCCAGAATCCAGTTTAGAAGGAAACGCCTTCTTGTAATCGGCAGGGCGGCTCACAAGAATCTCTGCTGTCTGGTTCTTTAGCTTTTCTTCGCCGGTTCTAAAGAGAATCTATCCACTTCAGAGCTAACGCCATCGTGCTGGACTGTCTGACTGGTACCTGCGTTTTCTCCTTCCTTTCCCCGATTTATTCCCATGTTGCTTTTTGATAAACTCTGCCCTAGCCCGTTTGACGGTAGATAACCTCCCGTCTTAATTCGCTCATAGGCCTGTCTAACTTGACCGTTCGGGCTTTCATCGCGAGTTCGGAGAAGAATCGATCCGACTCCGAGGTAACGCCATCATGGTGGACTATCTGAATGGTACCTACCATTTTCAGGTCTCCTTTCTCAACTTTACTTGTTTGCGACAGTTTATTCTGTGGTGATATCATGTCAGCATAGGGCGGAGAGTCGAACACTTTTTGGTTGATCATCATAGCCGTGTACCGTCCCTGTGGACGAGCTCGTTAAAGTAGTGAGAGGGAGGTTCCTCACAGCGGCGTATTCTCCGTTCTTTTTATTTTCACTGTCTCCTCGTTGGGAAGAGAATAGGGTTTTCCCATTATGTTCATCCCCCGTCACCAGGACGGATGAATACGAGGAGATTTTCTTCTTTGCTTCCTGCCGTTTTTCCGCTTTGAAATATTGCTTCCGTAACTGGAAATTGTTAGCGGTTGATATTGATAAGTTGTTGTCGCAGCGCTTCTTTTGATGACTTGGGCAGAGAGTCATCCTGCTTTCCTACTTCCTACTGCCTCTTCCACTCGCTCAATTCCCAGTTGTAGACCGAGCGAGCTGTACAATCAGCCTGCGACATATAAGTTGTCTGTACGTTGTTTAAATTATGAACAACTTTTGCCCTTAACCGGAGTTAACGATAAAATTTCCCCGATGGGACGGGACTACCCGTCCGGCCTTAACATCCGTCTTAAAAAACAGTTTTTTTGCTTTGGGAAACTCTTTAAATCGAGAAAGTTTCTTTGAAGCTTTGAGATTTGTTATTAGGAGAATAACAGCCTTATAGGAAAATCAACTTCTTGGGAAGAATACGTTCGGCAAACTCTAAATGTCAAACATTAGTCTTGCTAAATATTTAAAAGCTATTAATTTCTATCTATTTCTGCTAACTTCCGCTATTTCACAGCTATTTATGACTTACGATCAAAATTGACGGAATTTTGTCACCGAAATGTAAAAAATGATATTATTTGCCAACTAGAGATTTCCCTGATATCCCTTAAATGCGTCGTTCATTATTAGTCATTTTGCTTGTTGCTTTTATGCAATCGGCTTTTACTGCCGAGAGAACTGTCGTTACAGCCGGCTCTTTTGCCCAAGAGAAACTTCCCCTAAGTTTCCCAGTGGCCAGAACCTGGTTATATGAGAGAAGTGACAAGCTTAAAGCAAGTTCAGCCGCGGTACGAAGCAAAGAAGAAGCTCGAGAATCTATCAAGACACTAGGCGGTCCGACCGTCAGTGTCCAGGCCGTTCAAATCGCCGGCCAAAAGAAGATTGATATTCATAAAGATATTTCTTTGCCTATGCTCGGCTCCATTCCTATTGGCCTGGACGAAAAGTATTCTTTAAACGGTCCTCGTGCCGCAGCAACGGCAACTTGGCCGATTTATACAGGCGGCAAAATAACTGCGGCACAAGAAGCAAGCAAATATGCGATTGATGAAGCTATAGCTAATAAACATCTGACTTCCGAAGAACTTGATGCACAATTAGCGGGTTACTATTTCGGACTCCAACTAGCGGTTTCTGTAGAAAAACTGCAGAAAGCCATGCTCGACCAGCAAAACAAAGAACTTCAAAAAGCTATGAAATTCGAAAAGCAAGGCATGATCAGCAAAGTTGAAAGAATGTCAGTTCAAGTCTCTCGAGACAACACACACCGAGAATACCTAAAAGCAAAGGATAATGTCAAAGTCGCCACGCTTCAGCTCTCACGACTTTTAAGAGAAGAACAGTTCGGTAAATTGACCACACCCCTCTTCGTTCTCAAAGGACCGATGAAACCTCTCAAGTACTGGGTTGACACTGCTCTGGCTTCCAACCCTCAGCTGGCCGTTATCCAAGCTCAGGCAAATCAAGCTAACGAAGGAATTAAGGCCGCTAAGAGTGCCTGGGCTCCACAAGTTTTTGCTTTCGGTCAATATAACTTTATTAAGCATTACCAGACATTAGTGGAACCGAATTGGATTGCCGGAGTTGGAGTCAATTTCACACTTTGGGATGCCAAAGACAGAAGAGCCTCGGTCAGAAGCGCAGAAGCCACTTTAGAACAAGCCGAAGCAGGTAAAGCCGAAGCAGTCAACGCTGTCAGAACAGCCATTGAAGTTGCTTGGCTGAAGACTCAAAATGCGATTGATCAATACAAGCTCAGTGCTTCCACCGTTACATTGGCTAGAGAAAATCTGCAGTTAAAAAATAAAGGTTTTGATGAAGGCCTAAATACAGCTCTTGATGTGACGGAGGCCCGCTCTCAGCTTCTTAAAGCCGAGGTAGGACGCCGTCTCGCAGCCTTTGAATTTGTCTCAAATTATGCAATGCTTCATGCAATCGCTGGAAAAATGGCAGACTTTATGAATGCGGTAAACGACAAGAACGTTATAGTTGAGCAATAACATGACAGAACAAAACAAGAATAATACTTCTGCAGAAAATCCTCCCAGCAACTTTCAGCAGGAGATAGAAACCGATGAAAAGAAATCTTTACGTTTCGGAACCATTCTTCTCCTTGTACTATTAATTGCCTTAGTTACTTTTATTGTTTGGGGCATTTATCAGGCGGCTTTCCCGCCCAAACCTCCGCTCCAGGGTCAGATGGAATCACGCACGGTCAGCGTCTCCTCCAAGGTTCCAGGCAGAGTACAGAAAATTCTTATTCAGGAAGGGGACTTTGTCACTGCCGGACAGCCCGTGGTTGAAATGCATCTTCCCGAGTTAGAAGCAAAACTTGCTCAAGTAGAAGCCCAAGAGCGGGCAGCAAAACAAAAGCAAAGTCTTGTTGATGAAGGTGCAAGGCCGCAAGAAAAAGAAGCCGCTAAGGCACAATGGCAAAGAGCCGTTGCTGCCGAAGAGTTAGCCCGCAAGACTTACAACCGCATCGCCGCTTTGTATAAGGACGGCTTAGTATCGGCTCAGAGATACGATGAAGTTAAAACCAATTGGACGGCTGCAACTCAACAAGCATTAGTTGCTAAACAGCAATATGAAATTGCTGAAATCGGCGCTCGTCAGCAAGAAAAGAATGCCGTCGCCGATTTAACTTCTGAAGCGGCAGCCGGCGTTGAACAAGTAAAATCTTTGACTGAGAGCAAGACACTTTACTCTCCGATTGACGCCCAAGTTGAGAAGATTATCTTTACTGACGGAGAATTAGCCGCTGCCGGCTATCCAATCGTTACTTTAGTTAATCTCAATGACCAGTATGCCACATTCAATATCCGTGAAGCGCAGATGCCGGGAATCGAAATCGGCAGAATTCTTCAGGCTACCGTCCCTGCTCTCGGCGATAAAAAGATTGACTATAAGATCTACTACATCAGTCCGCGAGCCAACTATGCCACTTGGAGAAGTACACGCCAAGACTCCGGTTACGATATGAGAACGTTTGAGGTACGTGCCCGTCCCATGACAAAAGTGGACGGCCTTCGTCCCGGCATGAGTGTTTTAGTTCAAAAGTAGTCGCTTATGCGCTCTCCTATTGCCTGGCTTAACGCCGTAACCCGCACCACTTTCCGAGAAATTAAGTGTCTTGTTAAAAATCCCGGAGAAGTCTTGGTGACTTTTGTTTTCCCATTGGTATGGATGCTTGTGGTCTGGGGACTTTTGGGGAGAGGCGTAATCGAACAGGTCCCGGTTGCCATGGTTGATAACGACAACACAAGCGTATCACGCCAAGTTGCCTTGGAATTATCCTCTATCCGCGCCATCAAACCTGTAGTCATCAACACCCAAGCTGAGGCCCTGGAAGAACTGAAAAAAGGAACGGTTTATGGCATCATCTCTATTCCGTTCGGCTATATGAAAGATACTCTTTCCGGCCGAGGATCCTCAATCTCCGTCTATTTGGACGAAAATCGATATGCCGTAGCCGGAGGTATTCAAGGTGATATTTCGGGCCTGATGTCGGCTCTTAAGCTTCAGCAAACTGCAAAGTCTTCGTTAGCCACTGGAATCGGACCTGCCGGTGCGAGACGTTTAGTTGAAGTCGTTCATTCCGACTTCTATGCTCTCGGTAACATGGGAATGAACTTCAACGCCTTCTTGGGGAGCAACTTAATCCCAGGTGTTTTGTTTCTCGGCTCCATGTTTTGCTTTGTGACGGCCATTATCCGAGAAGATTACCGAAACAGCATCAAAGACTGGTTGGATAATGCAGACAACAGCATGACAGCAGCTTTAGTAGGAAAACTTGCTCCTCATTACTTCATTTATTCTCTCATTATTCTTTGGTATCTGGCTTTGTTTGCCGGCCAAGGAGGGTGGGCTCCAAGCGGTTCTTTATTTGTATGGTTTGCTTCGGCTTTAATGTGCTTGGCTGCTTTCTTAGGCGCTGCCATTCTTATCTGTGCCATTGCTCCGACCTGGCGATTTGCATTGGTCGTTGCCTCCGGTTATGCAGCCCCTGCTCTTCCGTTTACAGGATTTTCCATTCCGACGGACTCGATGAGCCCTGTTGTCCAATTCTTTGCCGAACTTCTTCCGCTTACTTGGTTTATTAAAGGGCAATCTCAGCAATGGGTAATGGGAGCTAATGTCCTTGACATGGGTGAAATTTTTAGCTCCCTAGGATTACTCATCATCATTCCATTGATTTTCGGCATCCCTTTGCTGAAAAGAAAATATTTTCGTAAAGAAAAAAAACTCAAAGCTGTTCCAGTCAGTCTTCTTTCGATATTTAACAAGAAGAGGTCCTCATGAAATCTTGCGGATGGACCCACTGTTTTTTAGAGACCGTTAAGGAGTGTCTGACCAACCTCTCCTGCTTTTCGTTCTTCTTAGTCGCGATTTTCTTTTATTCTTTTTACTATGCTTGGCCGTACACGGCTCAGCTTCCGGATCATATCTCTACAGTGGTAGTGGATTTGGACAACACTCCGATTTCGAGAGAACTTATCCGAGGTTTACAAGCCGTTTCTCAAATAGATGTTAAAGGCGTCAGCAACAATCCAGATACGGCTATTCGAGATTTAAAAAACGGAAAATTTACGACTCTCATCACCATTCCGAACGGCTTTATGAAAGACGCCATTACCGGCGTTCCTACGGCCTTGGAATTAGTTTCTAACGGAGCTTTTATTGTAAAGGCTCGCTCCTCTATAGCAGGCGCAGCAGGTCCTTTGCAGGAGATAGCTTCTACCGCGATTGCCGCCCAATTGATTAAACAGGGAGTACCCATCAGCACGATTGCAGCAAGTGCAAATAAACCGCCTGCCGTGATATTTCAGCCAATGTACAACACGGTCTCGGGATACTTGAACTTTGCAGTACCAATCGTATTCTGCATTATTTTCCAAACGGTAACTTTAGCCGGGGTAGGAACACTCATTAATGAATGGTTCTGCGCCAAGCAGATGCCCTTCCCTTTAGTCCGTGCCATCCAGAGTCTTCCTTATTTGTTTGCCCTTTATCTACCGTTTTTCTGTATTCTGCTTTTCTGGACGCTGTTTATTGAAGGTGCTTCCTTTGCGTGGCATGGCATTAATTCGTTCCAGAATATTCCGGCGACATTGGCAACCTGCGTCTTTTTATCCATGGCGGTATGTGCTTTAGCTTTAGTAATTGCTTTTGCCTTTAAACGGGCGAACTATGCCGTACAAACCGTTGTTCTCACATCTCTGCCTTGCGTATTCATCACCGGCGATTTGTTCCCTCTGCAGAATATTCCTGATTACATGAACATAATCGCCTTCTTTATTCCGTCTACGCCGGCAGTGCATGCCATGCTAAGAGCTTCACAGGCCGGTGCCTCAATAGGTCAAATCATGCCGCACTTGCTTCATTTACTTGGCTTGACGGTATTTTATTTGACTATTGCTTATTTGATAGCCAGAACCTACCGCAACGACTACGAAGTCATCAGCAGCCCGTACTCTTTGAAGACGGTCAAAGGACAGACTATTCTTTCAACCAAATAATTTAACTTAGGGCGCCGAAATATGAGGCGGAGACAAGCTCGAAAATAAACTCTTCGAACTTAAATTCTTTGTCCTCAATTATTTTTTTGAGTACAGCGAAGCACCTCGCGGATTACAAACATCGCCGTAAGGTTCCCATGACTGTGATGAATATTTTCTAGCGAAGGTGAAAAATTGGCT